>Ga0233423_10000436_pt1 | contig 22668 bp, 18 predicted proteins | sample Watercolumn_Mata_FD_180713 | JGI IMG/M metagenome (GOLD analysis project Ga0233423, IMG submission 180713) | Freshwater microbial communities from Lake Matano, South Sulawesi, Indonesia - Watercolumn_Matano_2014_112_MG | ecosystem: Environmental > Aquatic > Freshwater > Lake | place: Indonesia...
TTCATAGGTGAGTTCGGCCAGCGTACCCATACCCATAAGCATAATCTTCGCTGCAGGTACGCTGGGAGAAGTGGCAATGAGCACCTTTTCCATAAATGTTCCGGTGATCCTGCCCCGGGCAAGCTCCCTGGAAATCAATCCATTCAATCGCCAGTCAATAAGCCCACACTGACCTCTCGGCGGCCTTTCGTCAATAAAAAACCCCAGGGCGAGCCCTTCACGAGTCAGCGTATCCGGCGATTCCGTGGTAATCTTGATCCGCATAATACATTCAAGAAAGATATCATTTTATGGTATAAGTATAGCAACAACGCGTCGTATCCTCAACAGATAATCCGCTGATCCGCCAGACATGGCATCTGGCCAGCTTTTCAAAAATCTTCTTCAGTGAGGACATCATGTCTGTACCAGATAACCTCATTGCGTTCTTGCAACCGAAAATCGGCACTGAAATACACGTAGGTCCGTGGCTGAGCATCGATCAGGAAAGAATCAACAGATTCGCAGAAGTAACGGGCGATCTTCAATGGATCCATACCGACCCCGAACGTGCCCGGAGGGAATCTCCCTACAGGGATACAATCGCTCACGGGTATCTGATCCTTTCCCTCCTTCCCTTTCTCACGCAGAGCAACCATCCTGACTATTTTCAGGAAAATTACCCGGGAATGAAAATGCGGATAAATTACGGTGTAAACAGGGTTCGTTTCCCGGCACCGGTGGTGGTCGGCAGCCGAATCAGAGCTAAGACGATACTCAAAGACTTGGAGAAGAAAGATGATTCGGTACAGATTACATACCGTATCACGGTGGAAATTGAAAACCATGAAAAACCCGCCTGTGTCGCTGAGTTCATCGCACGGGTGTACTGACCTGACGACCTCTCAAGAGCATTGACAGTGATGGGAAAAGAAGGTAATGTAACCGGCAAAATTACGATTACCTGCCTGCCTGCGTGACAAGGGGTATCTTGCTGAGTGATAAAATCATTAAGGTGATTGCAACCGGTTTCGGCAGTGGACTTGTTCCCTTTGCGCCCGGAACAGTCGGTACGATTATTGGAATACCGCTTTACCTCATCTTTTCAAAGCTACCCTGGATTGTGTACTTTGCCTTAGCAGTGGGAACTGTCTGGATCGCGTGTGTGATATCTCATAAAGCCGAAAGGCTATTCGGCAGGAAAGATCCGCCCATGATTGTAATCGACGAGATCGCCGGTTTCCTGTGGACAATGTTCCTCGTAAATCCGACGGTAACTCATGTATTTTCAGGTTTCGTGTTATTCCGCCTTTTCGACGTGTCAAAAGTGTTCCCCGCAGGTTATCTCCAGAAAAGACTCCCCGGTGGATATGGGATCGTTGCGGACGACGTCGTCGCAGGCATGTACAGCAACGTTGCCCTTCTCCTCCTGATTAAGTTATGGGGGATTTAAAAGAGCCTCATCTTAAACGAGGTGGGGTTGTTCCAGGAAATGCCATGAAAACAGGCATACTGACTATCGGCAATGAGTTAATCAGCGGAAAGACCCGTGACATAAATGCCTCTTTCATCGCCCGGGAGTTATATCTTCAGGGATGGTCGGTCTCGGTTATTATGTCGATCGGTGACGACGAAAATGAGATTAAAAGCGGGCTAGATCATATCCTGTCGCTGTCCGACGCGGTGGTCATTACCGGCGGTCTCGGTCCTACAGTGGACGATATCACCACTGCGGCTGTCGCGCATGCATTCAGCCTCAATCTTTACACCGATGAAACCGCGCTGAAACACCTCAAAGAGAGATTCCAAAAATACCGTCTTCCCTGGACTGAGAATAATGCAAAACAGGCGGTTTTCCCGGTCGGTTCCGAAACGATCCATAATCCTGTGGGAACGGCATGGGGATTCACCTTGAAAAGGGGACGCAAGATTATTGCCGTTATTCCGGGGGTTCCTGCCGAGGTGAAAAGGATGGTGCCGGAGGGCGTCATTCCCGTTCTCCGGAAAGAGTTCACACAGGAGGCTCTCGCCATCGCACACAGAACGATACGGCTTTCGGGGATCACTGAAGCCCGCGTGGACGAGACACTCGCTGACGTGGATTTTAATGCGTTAGGTGTGACTATCGGTTTTTATCCCGATTTCCCCGAAATTCAGATTGTCCTTTCTGCGAGGTGTTCCTCCGACACGGAGGCCCTGGAAAAAATTAAAAAAGCAGAAGTCCAGGTAAGCACGAGGCTTCATCATTACATTTTTGCATACGACCAGGAGACGATTGAGGGTGTTGTCGCCAGTTCCCTGACGAATAAAGGTTTGACCGTCGCAATCGCCGAATCCTGCACCGGTGGTCTCATTACCGACAGACTCACGAATATTCCGGGCAGTTCCTCATTCCTTGAGAGAAGTGTGATCGCTTACAGCAATCAGGCAAAGACCGACCTCTTAGGGGTGCCGGAGGAAATTTTAAAGAGCTTTGGTGCCGTAAGTGAGCAAGTTGCCATCCTTATGGCACAAGGGGTGCGAACATCAGGGAAAACCGATATAGGAGTCGCTGTCACAGGAATTGCAGGACCGACCGGCGGCTCTGACGAAAAGCCGGTAGGAACCGTATTCATCGCCTTGACGGACGGCAGCAAATCTTTTTGCCGGCATTATTCCTTCCGGTGGGATCGCAGGAGAAATAAAATTATTGCATCCCAGGCGACACTTATTATGCTCAAGAGATACCTGACAGGTGAGCTTGAACATGAGCAATGAAAAATCCATACGGGCATTTCTCGCCGTCGATCCCCCCCGGGAAGTGCTCAATGAAATTATCAGGATTCAAGAACAGCTGAAAAAATCGATCCAGGGGGACGTGCGATGGGTGAGATCGGAAGGCATCCACCTGACACTGAAATTCTTTGGCAACATTTCCGATACGGAGCGGGAAAATATTTCGGCGGTGGTCAAAAATAATGTTGTCATCGTCAAACCATTTACAGTAAATGTAAGGAAAGTGGGGGTATTCCCCGATGTGAACCGTCCACGGGTATTGTGGCTGGGAGTGGATGGCGACGTTGACCCGCTCATCAGGCTTCAGAAGGCAATCGATCGCGGGCTACAAGGGTATGGTTTCAAAAAAGAAGACAGACCGTTCAGGCCTCATCTGACTCTCGCGAGGGTCAAGGAGCCGAGGGGATTAATCGGCCTTGCAAAAATTCTCGAAAAAAGTGAAGAATATGTTGCGGGACACTTTGATGTTGGCGGTCTCATCTTCTTCAAGAGTGATCTTACACTAAAGGGAGCAATTTACACAAAACTGGATGTCTTCCCTTTCACGGGATGAGGAATTATTCCCGGCAAGCTCACATGCGGTTTTGATTTACAAGGTTTGAGAACTTCGATATGAGAGTTTAGAATTTATCATAGTGGAGGTAATTATGGGATCAGATATGGATAGAGAAAAGGCAGTCGATCTGGCTATCACCCAGATAGAGCGGCAATTCGGTAAAGGGTCTATTATGAGACTCGGGGGGGGTGATCAGATCGCTGATATTGCGGTCATACCGACGGGATCACTGAGCCTGGATCTTTCCTTAGGTGTCGGCGGCGTTCCCCGGGGAAGAGTTGTCGAAATCTTCGGCCCCGAAGCGGGCGGGAAGACGACCCTGGCACTCCACATCATTGCGGAAGCTCAGAAGAGGAACGGCCTGGCTGCGTTCATAGACGCGGAACACGCACTCGATGTTGCATATGCACGAAGGATAGGTGTCAATACCGACGATCTCCTCATTTCTCAACCTGATACCGGTGAACAGGCACTTGAAATTGCGGAAACCCTGGTGAGGAGCGGTGCTCTGGATATCCTTGTCATAGATTCTGTCGCCGCACTGGTTCCGAAGACGGAACTCGAAGGTGAGATGGGGGATGCTCAGATGGGGCTTCAGGCCCGGCTCATGTCACAGGCCCTGCGTAAACTCACAGGCAGCATCAGTAAATCCAAAACAACAGTCATCTTCATCAACCAGATCAGGATGAAGATCGGAGTTTTTTTCGGGAGCCCCGAAACCACCACGGGTGGAAACGCCCTCAAATTCTACGCCAGCATGCGTCTCGACATCCGAAAAATGAATTCCATCAAAGTGGGGCAGGAGATAATCGGATTCCGGACAAAGGTCAAGGTCGTGAAAAACAAGGTTGCTCCTCCCTTCCGCGAAACAGAATTCGACATCATCTTCGGGGAAGGCATATCGAAAGAAGGTGATGTACTGGACTTAGCCGTAGACCGGGGCATCATCGAAAAGAGCGGGGCCTGGTATTCTTACAAAGGAGAGAGACTCGGCCAGGGACGGGACAATACAAGGACATTCCTCAAGGAAAATGATGACGTCCTGAAGAAGATTGAAGAGGATGTAAGAGAAAAAATCAATCTGAAAATATGAAGGCGTGCCGGAATGGTATCTCATGAACGGAGACGATGCCCTTCATGACAGAGCGAAGCAGACAGCCTTTCGTCTTCTTTCGGTGCGCGCCAGAAGTGTCAAAGAGCTTCGGGCGAGATTGAAGGAAAAAGGCTATCACGAGTCCGTCGTGGAAAGGATCGTAGCGCGTCTCAGTGAACTCAAGTATCTGGATGACATATCCTTCGCCAGGCAATGGGCCAGAAATCTCGCGGTGAACAAGCTCTGGGGCAACAGAAGAATCGCCGCCAGTCTCCAGGAGAAGGGAATCCCCGGGATGCTTATTGAAAAGGTCATACCGGAGGTACGCAGTGAACTCACCGAGGAAGAGGCCATCAGACAACTGATCAGAAAAAAAGGAAAGACGGCTCAAAGTGACGGATCCGATATCAAAGAAAGATGGAAATTATCCCGGAGCCTGATCGCGAGGGGCTTTCCGCCGGATCTGGTTTTTCACATGTTACAGAGATCAAAGGAGGATGCTATAGATGAGGGGGAGTGAAATCAGGGAGAAATTTTTAAAATATTTCGAAGAGAACGGTCACACGATCGTACAGAGTTCATCGCTGATCCCCAAGGACGATCCTACACTTCTTTTCACCAACTCAGGGATGGTTCAGTTTAAGAACTGCTTCCTGGGATTGGAGGATCGGGGATTCTCGAGAGCAACGAGTTCACAGAAATCCGTCCGTGCCGGGGGAAAACACAACGACCTTGAAAACGTTGGCTTTACCGCCCGCCATCATACCTTCTTTGAAATGCTGGGAAACTTTTCCTTCGGTGACTACTTCAAGAAGGAGTCCATACAATGGGGATGGGATTTTCTCACGAAAATCATGGGACTGTCGGAAGAAAAAATGTGGATCACGATCTACGAAGAAGATGACGAGGCCTTCGATATATGGAATAAAATCATAGGCGTGCCGGCGGAGCGAATCGTGAGAATGGGCATGGAGAGCAATTTCTGGATGATGGGTGAAACCGGCCCCTGCGGTCCCTGCTCGGAGATCATTTACGATCAGGGTCCCGGCGTGGGGTGCGGCAGGCCCGAGTGCAGCGTGGAGTGCAATTGTGACCGCCATTTAGAGATATGGAACCACGTCTTCATGCAATTTGAAGCCGACAGAGAGGGCAAATTCAATCCCCTCCCAAAAAAGAATATCGACACCGGCATGGGACTGGAGCGCATCGCTGCGGTAGTCCAGGGCGTACAGAGCAATTACGACACGGACTTCTTTACCCCTATTATCGCTTTTGTCGAGAATATCAGCGGGAAAAAATACCGAGAAAATGAAGACGATGACGTCTCCATCCGGGTTATTGCCGATCACAGCCGGGCGGTGGTATTCCTCATCGGAGACGGACTCCTGCCAAGCAATGAAGGGCGGGGATACGTCCTCAGGAGGATTCTCCGGAGGGCTGCCCGCCATGGCAAGCTTCTGGGGTTCAACAAACCTTTTTTACACGAAGTGATTCCCGTAGTCATTGAGACGATGAAGGATGCCTATCCCGATCTGATCGAAAAGGAATCGTACATCCGAAAAGTCGTCGTGAATGAAGAACAGCGTTTTATCGATACCCTGGACACGGGATTAAAGATACTGAGTGAAGAAGTGACATCCCTGAAAACGGCGGGGAAAAGTGTTATTCCCGGTGAAGTTGTTTTCAAACTCTATGACACCTTCGGCTTTCCCGTTGATCTGACAGCGGATATCGTGAAAAAGGATCGACTTACATTAGACATGGAAGGCTTCGAAAAGGCAATGGAGGTACAGAGAGAGAAGGCGAGGGAATCATGGAAAGGAAGCGGGGAAAAGGCGGTTTCAACAAGCTACCAGAAACTTTCTCTGCAGGGTATAAAAACCACATTTGTCGGCTATGAAGGGGTAACGGAAACCCGGTCGCGCATCACTGCCATACTGAAAAACGATGAACCTGTGGCTACGCTGGAGGAAGGCGAAAAGGCGGAAATCTTCGTGGAACAGACGCCTTTTTACGGCGAAGCGGGCGGACAGGTCGGCGACACAGGTATAATCGAGGGAGATGGATGCCTCTTTGAAGTATGGGAAACCCAGATCCCGGTCGAAGATCTCATCACCCATATCGGAAAAGTCAGAAAAGGACGTTTAAAGACAGGAGACAAGGTACTCTTGAAGGTCGATCTCGACTCCCGAAGAGCGACAGAAGCCCATCATTCCGGAACGCACGTCCTTAACGCCGCCCTGAGAAGTGTCCTGGGTGACCATGTGAAACAGTCCGGTTCACTGGTCAACCCGGAAAGACTTCGCTTCGACTTCACACATTTTTCAAAAATCGAAGACGATGAACTTGAAAGGATAGAAAAAATCGCCAATGACATCATCAGGAAAAATATTCCCGTCGAGACCACCCTGCTTCCCCGAGAAGAAGCACTGAAAACCGGCGCCCAGGCCGTTTTTGATGAAAAATACGGTGAAGAGGTCCGGGTGATTAAAATGGGTGACGTGAGCATGGAACTCTGCGGCGGGACCCATGCGACGAGGACCGGAGATATCGGACTGTTGAAAGTCACTCATGAATCAGCAATTGCGGCAGGGGTGCGCCGGATTGAAGCTGTCGCGGGAAGAGAAGCAATGAAATACATCCGTGATATTGAAGGGGAACTTAAAAAGACCTCGGGTCTCCTGAAAGCAAATCCCCTTGAGCTGTCGGAAAGGGTCGAAAAACTCCTCAAACATCAGAAGGACATGGAAAAGGAAATTGAAACATTGAAGAGCAAGCTCGCCGCGAAAGACATCGCCAAACTGGCCGGTCGAGTCAAGGAAATAAACGGGGTTCGTGTTCTTACTGCCGAGGTAACTGCGGGAGATGCGAAGACCATGCGGGAGATCGGTGACCGGCTGAGAGATAAAATCCAGTCAGGCATAATCCTGTTAGGAAGCAAGGCGGGTGATAAGGCCATGCTCCTGTGCCTCGTCACGAAGGACCTGACAAATCGCTACCACGCGGGTAATATTATCAAGGAGATCGCCCCCATCGTAGGGGGAAGCGGCGGCGGGAGACCTGACATGGCCCAGGCCGGGGGTCCAAAGCCGGAGAATCTGAAGCAGGCCCTTAGTAAGCTTAAAGAAATTCTCTAAGAAAAATACTTTGCAGTGGAACCCCCTCGGTGCCTCTCCGGCAAAGGAGATGCTCGAGGGGGATTTGAATTCCAGACAGGTGATCTGGGAATATTATCTGATTTTTGCGATCATCTCCTGTGCGAATTTTTTGCCGTCCTCCAGGTCGTGCTGGTCAGGATGCACATGGGCAGTCATGGCTTCTTCCGCCCAGGCTGCGTGCTCCGGTTTCTTCATCAATGCATCTATAAGCGTCTGATTCACTTTCCCCCTGCAGCCGAAGTGGCCTAAGACTTTTGCCTTGGGTGCCAATCCTATGGCATGTTCGAAGGCCTGTTTCGGCAACTGCCCACCACGAAGGGAACCATGAGTGGAAAAGAAAGCTACCTTCTGGCCTTCCGGGAGTTTCTTGATGAAATTCAGAGCCTTACCGGGTACACTATGAGCGTGAACCGGAAACCCGCAAAAAATGATATCATAACCCGCAATGTTTTTTACATCCTGCACCGGAATCAGATCCTTTTCAACATTCACAGCATCGTATATTGCACGGGCGAGCTTCTCCGTATTACCAGTTTCTGAATAGTAAGCAACCAGAGCCTTCATACTTCCTCCTTGGACTGAATTTTTGCCCAGAGACTTACAGGATTTTCACTCCGTTTGCAAGGAGTTAAATCAATGAGACTTGGCTTTTTTCAAGGCAGAGCCGCAGAAAAAGGCCTTAGTCGAATTGACCCTAAGTTAGGGCCTTGGGTTTAATCTGATGATACTTAGCCCTCTTCAAGTTGAAGATTCAGAAAAAGGATTCTGTCAACCCGACTCCGTACGTGTCGAAGGATCCCAGGTTTCATTATTGGTTTATAACATAAATATGTTCAGGGCTTGCTCCAGGAAGTTCATACCATTAATTTGCGTTCGCGAAGGACTATTCCGTGCTTTTACTTTATACGATCACGGCTATCCTCATCGAATTTTTCGTACGTGTCGATGTCCGGCGTGTGGATAGCAACTGTTTTATTATCTTTCATCTGGACAACGGTCCTCACCGAAAGAATGGAATACCATATCCCTATCTGCTTGCCCTTGTCGTCAAGTATAGCGAAACCATGCTGCATTTGACCAAGGTTCAAAGCTCTCCTCTGCATATTTGAGATGAATTCACGCAATAACTGGGGCGTCATCTCAACCCTCTTCCACAGATCAGAATCCAGCGTATAGGCCTTATTCAGGCCCATAACCGCATTGGGATACACGTCGGAGCCGCTGTAATAGTAATTGAGATTCGGATCAACCTGATACCTTTCAAATGCAGTCGTGGCATCCTGATTCGGAACAATACCCCCGTAATTCTTGAAATATTTACCCGCACAGCCCGGGAAAACCACAAGCATTAATGCATAAATCAGATAGATGTATCCTTTGCTCTTTTGCATAACTTTTCCTTATCATGTTAAATTCCATTAATCATACACATACACAAACAACTCATTTCCCTGCACAATTTATCTCCTGAGATATTATTTTTTCTGTTCTATAGTTCTGAGGATTTCATACATCCTTCTCAATTCGTTCCCGTATCCCCCCCAATCACCTGATTTTAAATATTCCTGCGCTTTTCTGTAATGAGAAAGGGCCTCAGCGACCAGTTGTCTTTCCGTTTTCTCTCTCAAAGATTGAGGCGAAACGGGTACGACAATACCTTCCCTTTCCCTTAGCGCTTTTCCGCCGAAAATGCTCTGAAGAGACAGATCCAGATTTTCCTCCATGGCAATAGAGTTCCCGAATGCCACGATAACCCGCTTCAATTCCGGGAGCTGTCCCTTTTCTGCAGCAAGGTAGAGGGGCTCTATGTAAATGATCGATCTCTCGATAGGAATGGCCAGCAGACTCCCCCGGATCACCTGAGAACCCCTCTGGTGCCAGAGTGTGAGCTGTTTCGATATTTCCGTATCCTGGTCTATCCTTGCTTCTATCTGGTGTGGTCCATAGACAAGTTTCTGTTTGGGAAACTTGTAAACAATCACCTTCCCATAGTTCGGCGTATCACACCGTGCGGCCATCCAGGCAGCCATATTATCCTTCTTACTCGGTGTGAAAGGAAGAAGAAGAATAAATTCCTCTCTTTTTTCACCGGGAAGCCTCATGATTGTGTAGTAGGGTTCCATTTCCCGATCACCGCTATGAGTATGTTTGCCCGGCACGGCCCAGAGATCTTCCTTATTATAAAACACCTGGGGATCCTGCATGTGGTACGCCCTGTACATCCGGGCCTGGACGGCAAGCATCCCCGGCGGATAACGGATATGCTTCCTCAATCCGGCAGGCATTTCATCCATACTTTTAAACACTCCCGGGAATATCCGGGAATAGGTCTGTATAATGGGATCTTCCGGATCGCTCACATAGAGATCTACCGATCCGTGATACGCATCAACAACCGCCTTCAGAGAATTGCGGATATAGTTACCAAGATTTGCCGTCGGTTCCGAATAAGGGAAATGGTCAGTGAGAGTATAGCCATCCACTATCCAGAGGAGATTCCCTTCCGGAGAGATCACCATGTAAGGGTCACCGTCCAGATGGATGAAGGGTACGATACGGGAGACCCGGTCCGTTACCTTCCTGTAGTACATGATGCGGCTCTCCTGGGTGATATCGTCGGAGAGCAAAATAGTAAGAGAACCGAAACGGGCCGCAAAAATCAGCTTTTTCCAGAAAGAGAGCGGAACTCCTCCCCCACCCCCGTAACGGCTATAGACGTTTTTGTCACCGACGGGGTAGTCGAATTCCTCTCCTCTGGTGCGGACAAACACGTACTCGTTTGAGGCCTCGCCATAGTATATCTCAGGACGGGTGATCTTTACATCCGCGGATGAAACGGGAGGGATATCCTTGATAAAAAATTCCGGAAGGCCTTCCTTTGAGACGCGATTTACCGGTCCCAGAACGACACCATACCCGTGGGTGTATGTGAGATGTTCATTGATCCACGTTCTGGATGGGAGAGCCTGATAGGAAAGTTCCCGCGGCGAGAGCATCACCTGCCGGTATTCGCCGTTTATTTTGTACCGGTCGTTGTCCACGCCGATGAATTTATAATATGTCCTCATCTCCTGAAGCTGGCTGTATGTCTGAAGGAGAGGAGCATGATCCCAGAGGCGGATATTTTTTATCGTCAACTCATTGTTTCGCAAATCGTTGAGAGACAGACTTTCTTCGGCGGGGAATTCCCGTTCCTCCACATCATGAATCCGGTATGCCATGCGTGTGTAGTGAATATTCCTCTCCAGATAAGGCATCTCCAGGACGATTTCATTCGGTATCACTTTGTACTTTTGCACAAGCGCAGGGTAGATGCCCCGTCCGATAAAGAGGGTCAGGAAAAATATCGATATCGCAACGGCAGGTATCCGCCAATCCGGGTGAAACGCATAGGAGATGACGGCAAGACCGCATATGACACTCACCACCATCATTACCTGGAGAACCCACATCTGGGTTGTCACCTCCGTATAACCGGGACCGAAGACCACTCCTCTTTTAGTGAAGAGGAGGCCGTTCAAGTCCAGCCAGAGTCCGAACGTGCCGACGAAGAACAGCAGAGAAAGCAGAATCGCCATGTGCATCCGTGCTGCGGGTGAAGCCTGCCAGGTATGGGGTGGGGTAAACTTCAGGGAACGTCGAACAATATATATCCCTCCCGTAACGACCGCAGTGAGAATGATAATAAACATCAACCATCCATAGAGATATCTCAGAAAAGGGAATTGAAATATATAGAAGCCGATGTCCTTACGGAAAAGGGGATCGGGAATGCCGAAAGGAACACCCTGTAACAACAGCAGAAAGTTTTCCCACTCCGCGGAACTGTTCCACCCGGCAATAACGGCCAGAAGGAGAGACCCGACGCAGACAGTGATATGGAGCGTTTTATCACTCACCTTCCATGAAGGGATCTGTATGATATCTTCATCTGCGAAGATAACCACACGGGATGAAAAGCGTATGGAGAGAAAGAGATTCGAGTACAGGAGGATAAAAAAGCTCAGCCCGAATAGAGCGGCCATTTTTAGCTTGGCCAGGATGGTTACATAAAAAACACTTTCATATCCCACTTCTTTGAACCAGAACCAATCGGTAACAAGTCTGATTCCTTTAAAGAAGACAATAAGGAAGCCGAAAACTATGATGAAAAAGAGAAAAGCTCTAAGGCTTTGTGATCTGTCACTGAGATATTTATGCACGGTCATTTCTTGCACCTCTTTGGATTTGTATAGGTGAATGAATGCATGATGTCAAGAAACAATGCCGTGCGAAAAAATATCCTTGATATTTAAGTTGGCTGAAGATAACTTAAACCTCCATTGTAAACGGAACAGCCCTCGTCCACTTCGAGGATAACCAGAGAGATACGGGATGAGAAATAAAACTGGCATTAAAAAAAACCAGGGACACGAGGACATCAAAGCCGTATTATCATCGATTCTCGATTCTATCCCGCATGCGGTAATCGGCCTGAAGGAACGTCATATCATATTTGCGAATCCTGCGGTGGAAGCTGTCTTTGGCTGGAAGCCCGAAGAGTTAATCGGGAAAACAACACGGGTACTGTACCGGAGTGATACAGAATATGAAGAAATAGCCAGGTACGCCTATCCGGCACTGGAGATACAGCGGACATTCATCAGGGAATATCCCTGCCGTCATAAAGATGGCCGCGACATTACCTGCCTGGTGAGCTCATCAAGAATAGGCGAAATCCTGAAGGACAAAATGATTGTTGTCACCTATTCGGACATCACAGAGATGAGACGGGCGGAAGAATCCTTGCGGCGTGCTAATATCTATAACCGGAATCTCCTGGAAACGTGTGTTGATCCCCTTGTTGCCATCGATATAACAGGAAAGATCAGCGACGTGAATGCAGCAACGGAGAGAATCACCGGACATCTACGGGAGGAATTGATCGGGACAGACTTTTCAGACTACTTTACAGATCCCGGGAAGGCGAGAACAGGGTACTGGAAGGTATTTAAGGAAGGGATTATGTACAATTATCCCCTGGAAATACGGCACCGGGATGGCCAGGTAACGCCTGTTATGTATAACGCATCTGTGTACAGAGACGAGCTTGACAACATCATCGGTGTTTTTGCCGTGGTCCGTGATATTACGGAACGTAAGAAAATGATTGAAGCGTTGCGTGAGAGTGAGCGGCGATATCGCAGTATTGTGGAGGATCAGACCGAACTCATCTGTCGTTTCCTTCCCGATTTTACTGTGACCTTTGTGAATGAAGCGTACTGCCGTTTTTTCAACATCAAGAAAGAAGACATCCAGGGACGGAGCTTCATGACCCTCATTCCAGAAGATGACCGTCAAGAAGTCGCGGATCAGATTTCCTCACTCAGTGTAGAAAATCCTCTGTTAACTCACGAGTACAGCGTATTGATGCCCGACGGTACAATCGGATGGCAGCAATGGACAAACAGAGCGATATTTGATGAACATGGAACACTGGTGAGTTATCAGGCCGTAGGCCACAACATTACCGACCGTAAGCGCACCGAGGAGGCCCTGAAGGAGTATGATGCGCATCTCGAGAAACTGGTGGAAGAGCATACTGCTGAACTGACAAAAACAGCGAAGCTGATGCAAAAGGAAACTACGGAACGGATGCAGACCGAGGTGCTGTTAAAAGAAGCCCATTCGCGCTTGCTTAACGTCCTGGATGGTTTAAATGCGGCTGTGTATGTCATTGACATGAACTCATATAAACTTCTCTATATCAATAAATACATGAGAGATTGGTTTGGTGATGTGACGGGGAAAATATGCTGGCAGAGTGTGCAGAACCAACCCGGTCCATGCAGTTTCTGTGATCAGGGAAAATTGTCAGCCCCCATGGGGGAGCCCCCGAGTATCCTTACCAATGAACACTATAACGCGGCGCGCGGGATATGGTTTTCGATTCAGCATCGATCCATTCACTGGATAGATGGCCGACCTGTACATCTGGAAATCGCTACGAATATTACCAAACGCAAGAAGGCTGAACAAACGGTTTATGAATTTCAGCTTCAGCAAAAAGCCATCCTTGACAATATCCCCGACATCGCCTGGTTAAAGGACAGGGAAAGCAAATACATCGCTGTGAATGAAGCCTTCGGAACGGCCTGTGGTCTGAAACCGGAGGATATAGTGGAGATGACGGATTTCGATGTCTGGCCCGCAAATCTGGCGGAAAAGTATCGCGAAGATGACAAGAGAGTTGTCGAGTGCGGAACAAGGAAACGCGTTGAGGAACCTCTGGTTGATAAGAACGGCAGAGAAATCTGGTTAGAAACAATAAAGACCCCGATTTTCAATGACACTGGTGATATAATAGGAACTGCCGGAATTTCCCGGGATATTACACGCCGCAAGCATGCCGAGGAAGAACTGCGAAAAAGAGAAAAGGAACTGGAAACAAAGTCCCGAAATCTTGAAGAAGTGAACATTGCGTTGAAAATATTACTGAAAAGGAGGGAGGATGATAAAACAGAACTTGAAGAAAAAGTGTTAGCAAACGTGAAGGAACTTGTAGAGCCATATATCGAGAAATTGAAAAAAACAGGTTTAAATGCCGACCAAGCAGCTTATGCAACTGTTATAGAAACACATTTAAACGATATCATCTCTCCATTTCTGCATAATCTCACCTCCAAGTACCTGAACCTCACCCCCCGTGAAATTCAGATTGCCAACCTTATAAAAGAGGGTAAAACAACCAAAGAGATCGCGGATATTCTGAACTCTTCACAGGGAGCCATTGACTTTCACAGAAACAATATCAGGAATAAACTCGGGCTGAAGAAGAAAAGTGCAAACCTCCGATCTTACTTGCTTTCTCTCTCATAATATAAGGTTTTACCTCATATAATCCTTGTAATCTATTGGTATTGCTTTCCTGGCCAAATTATCTTAACCAAAAAGAGTATTTACGCCGTAAATTCCTTCTTAACGATTTACATTGGATTTCAACTCCGTTTCTCAAATGTCCCGAGGTATTTAACATAAAATAATCATACAGTTAGAAAGGTGGAACAAACAACAAGGAAGCAATCATTTTGTCGGTAATCCTTTATGAAATGCAGGGTACCACCAGAGGGGTGCTATCCCTATACGTTTGTAACCCCACCAGGCTAACTCTACGCGTATTATGGATGTGCCGGCAAGCCATTCACAATTAGATTAACCTGAAGGGCGGGGATAGCATTCCTCTCGTGGTACCCTAAAGACTGGGAAAAACCATAGCATATGTCGAGGTTTTTCCAAAACGTGAATTTTCAAATGGAAGGGGGTGAAAGTTACAGAGGAAGATTACAATCATCAGCGGAATCGGAATTTAGTTAAGCTGAAATGTTCATGAAAAAGGAGGTAAAATATGGCGAAGCTGAAACTGGTTACAGTTGATAAGCCAAAACTTCCCAGTCAGATGTCAGTAGATGAGTTACCCTACTATGCCACTTCATCGCAACCAACAGTTCCGAAAGCGAAGGAAGTAGTCGACAAAAAAGGGATCAAGCCTATTACGTACAGCTGGGATAAACTTACGAAAGAACAGCAAGCAGCGGTCTTAAAAGTCTGGGAACTGGAAGCGGTTACCCTCGAAGAGGAGAAGATGCTCCCCTACGAGGAGTGGGCCCGCTACATCTTTGACCCCAGAAAAAGGTTCAGGAAGCCGGAGGCGCTTGACGGCGTGAGGATCCTGGAACTATGCCGGCCTGACTGGTGGTCTCTTTCCCTCCAGATCGCCGGTTCCTTTCTTGCGGAACACGGCGCAGAGGTAATCAAGATTGAGGATCCGAAGAAAGGAGATCCTCTCCGCTGGGTCGGCCCTTCAGTGGAAGAAGGAGGGGCTATCAAGGCGGAAGGTGAGAACTATCCGCCCCACGGATCGGCACTTTATGCCATGGTCGAGACCCGCAACCGTAACTGTATTAGCGTGGATATCACCACGGCGAAGGGCCGGGAAATTATCAAGATGCTGGCTCGAAGGGCCGATGTCGTTATGGAGAATTACGACCCCGGCTATTTAGATTCCCTGGGCATCGGTTACCGGCAGTTGAGAAAGATCAATCCGAGACTGATTTACGCGGCCGTGACCGGATTCGGTTCCTTCGGAGCCGACTCCTGGCGCAAGCCCTTTGAATCGGGCATCCAGACGATGACCACGGTGCCTTCCTTCGCCGGGCCCTTTGATATGTCGAAGTCGACCATGAAGGAGGCACAGGAGGCCGTATACCTGCCGTCCCGCGCGGGATGGCCGATGGGCTTCTATACCGGCGGAGTCAGCGCTGCGGTAGGTGTTGCTGCCGCCCTCTATTACCGGGAAAAGACCGGGAAGGGGCAGATGGTCGATGTGGCGAGCTATGCCCACTGCCTCCGCTGGTGTGATTTAAGTTTCACCTGGTACTCCCTCACAGGCAACATCAGGAGGCAGTTCGGTAACCTTGACCTCGAGATCAACCCCTACGGGCTCCACCGTGCCAAACCCGATGATTTCGGTGACCGGTTCAGCGTCGTCGCCGCTATCGGTCCGGTCTGGCCGAGACTGTGCGAATGCATCGGTACAAAGGAAATGATGAAGTGGGCAACGGAACTTCCCATGAATTCGGATCGTGTAAGCTGGAAGGCACAGGCGGAGGTTAATGCGCAGATTGACGCGTGGACAGGGGCGCACACCCTTCCGGAAATTGATCAGGCGGCCATGAAATGGGGCTTCGCCGGCGCCGGTTGCCGGAACATCACGGAAATCGCCAACGATCCCCACTTCCTGGACAGGGCCGCCGTGGAAGAGATAGACGATCCCCTCTACGGGAGAATGATCGTTCAGGGGTGCCGGCCCAACTTCCACTTCACCCAGGCCAGAATCAAGTGGCTCAACAAGCCCATGGGCTGGGATAACGAGGATGTCCTGCGCAAGTACTGCGGTCTGTTCAAGTCTGACCTTGAACAATTGGTTGCAGAAGGGGTAATAGGAAGGAAAGGAGGAGGGTACTGATATGGAACTATCACCACGAGCAAGATTCAAGAAGGACGTGCCTCCGGAGCAGATGGAGGCTGTATTTTACGATTTCGATCAGCTCAGCCCCATAGAGAAAGCCCTGGTGATGAAGGCCAGGAGGGGTGAAGACCTGACCGTGGAGGAAGAAGATGCCCTTCCCTACGAAGAGTTCTGCCGTTACCTTTTCCATCGCAGAAGAGTGTTTAAAAAGGACAAGATCCTCGATGGTATCCGGGTAGTGGACTTCACAACCCTCATCCTTGGTCCTTCCCACAACGCCATGCTTGCCGAGATGGGAGCCGAGGTGATCAAACTTGAGCTCCCCGGCCGGGGAGACACCATGCGTGCCATCATGCCTCCGGTGGATATGGGCGGCGTCGTCTATTGGTCGGAGGAAAAGACCGGCACAAAAGCCCCCGGTATCCTGGGCAAAGGGGTTACCGCGGAAACAGACATTGTCATGGCCGGTGCTCTGTCCTGGCTGGACTGTGCGAAGAACAAACTGCACACCTCTATAGACATCCATCCCGGTGAAGGCAGCACGATGTTCAAGAATTTGATCAGCAAAGCTGATATCTTCATCGAGAATGTCCGCGGTGGAACCCTGGACAGGTGGGATGAGGGGTACCGTCATCTCAGGGAGATCAATCCTGGTCTCATCTATCTCACCTCGAACGGACCTGGTCAGTGGGGTCGCGAGGACCTGGTGCGCGCTTCCTACGATATTCTTGCCCAGTCCATGGGTGGCAGCGTGTTCATCAGCGGTCATGACCCCGGTGATCAGATGAAAGTCCCCATCTGGGTGGCCGACTATTTCGGCGGCACGATGGGACTTATGGGCACTCTGTTGGCGCTCTACGCCCGGGAGAAATATGGCGTGGGTCAGATGATCGAGAACTCCCAGACGGAAAACATCATCCGCGCCTTAGGTCCGGGGATTACCTGGTACAGTCTGACCGGTCATGTTCAGACACGCTGGGGGAACCGTTTCCGCTGGATCTGTCCCGACTGTATCGTGAAAGCGAAGGACGGCTTCATTGCCGTCGGCGCCGATGATGAGGCCTTCAAGGCACTGTGCAACACCATTGGCGGTAAGGCCACGGCACTTCCGGGGAAATATCCCACCAATATGGACCGGATAAAACTTCCAGTGCAGGAGGAGATCTATGACGCGATCGAAACGTGGGCGGCAAAGCACACGGTGGCAGAGATTGATAATCTCGGAAGAAAGCACGGCTTTGGCGTCTGCCCCGTGATGAACGCGAAGGATGCCTGCGAGCGGCCGCACTATCGAGAACGGGGAGAGATCGAGTATATCGAAGATCCCTGGTACGGAAATTACGACATCCAGGGCTGCTACCCCCTGTTCTCCGAGGCTCCGAGCTACACCGAGTTCGGCGGGAAGCCGATAGGATGGGATAATGAGTATGTGCTCCGTCGCTTCATGGGTTATGACACCGAGAAGATCCTGATGCTTGAGGAAATGCACGAGATCGGCAAGATTGCGGCAGCCGAGGGTCGTCGCGTAAAATGGCCTCCCAAGCCCAAGAAGTAAAGGCAAAGAAAAGCGGCTCCAGGAGGAGCCGCTTTTCATCTCTTAGTTTAGCAAAGCTCCTGTAACATGATCAATATATGGGGGATATGTACCTGGGGAGCAGGAAGTTATGACCAGATGACGAAATGGGAGATGTGTTGTATTTTTTTCGCCCCCGGGGAATTAAAAAGAAAAGAAAACATTGAAAAGTGCTGTGCGAATTGTGTATACTGGCACACATACGATGAACATTTAGTGAGAGACGAGAATGGATGATCAACGTATGGGGTATCTGTGAGTTCGGAGGCATATTCACCACACAGATGGTTCAATGGGATTTATGGTGTGAATATTTTAATCCGAAGGAAAGCGAGAAAGGGGAAATAACCGACAAGCATTGTGTAAATTGTGTATACTGGATCACCTCTGATGATCTCCTCATGGAGCGGGAAAAATGATCAATCTATGGGGGGCATGTGAATTTGCAGAGATGACGCATGACCCGTTACGAAGGTGGGATTTATACTGCAAATCCTTCAGAGCCGTGGAAGAGAAAAGGATAGAAGACACCAAAAAATGTTGCGCTAATTGCGTTTACTGGCTTATTGCCGACGAGAACCTTAAGAGGTGACCAAGAGTAAATTCTTCAAAGAAAGGGGGGAGGCAAAATCGGTTATTTGAGGCATTTTGTTCTCATTTATTGTGTTTTTGAAAGGAGGGTATAAATAATGGCGGAAGAAGAAGTAAAAGCAATGCCAAGGTGGGTTCCACTGTTGTTGGGGCTGATAAGCAGTACTACGGTCGGTATGCTTTTATACGCGTGGAGTATTTTCATCAGGCCGTTGAATGCGGAATTCGGGTGGACTCGTGCGGAGATCGCCATGGCCTTTTCGATCTGCTTATTGGTACTTGGCTTAATGACGTTTCCCGCGGGGAGGATGAGCGACAAGTATGGTCCGAGGGTTGTGGTGATGACCGGTGGCGTTATCCTCGGGATTGGATTTGTTCTTGCTGGATTCGCTCAGTCCAAGATGTGGCTTTATGTTACGTACGGTCTTATCGCCGGGTTCGGAGGTGGGGTGGTTTATCTGCCGCCCATCGCGACGGCGCCGAAGTGGTGGCCTGACAGGAGAGCATTGGCCACGGGTTTTGCGGTGGTTGGACTGGGACTCGGATCGTTCCTGATGGGGCCATTGGGCACATGGATCATTACAAACCCCGCCATGGGCTGGCGGTATGTGTTCTGGTACTGCGGGGTTGCCATGGGGATCATGGCGATTTGTGCTGGTGCGTTCCTGCAGGTCCCACCGAAGGGGTGGAAGCCTGCCGGGTGGGCACCTCCTGCTCCTGCCCCGGGGGCGGTTGCACCGAAGACATATCGTGACTGGACCCACGAAGAAAGCAGGAGGGATGCCAAGTTCTGGCTCCTGTATCTCGCCTACTTCTGCGGTTCCTTTGCGGGCTTGATGGTGATCGGTCACATTGCCGGTCACGGCCGTGACCAGGGGTTGACCCCCATGGAGGCTGCCGGCGCGGTGAGTGCCCTGGCCTTTGCCAATGCGGCAACGAGGGTGCTGTCGGGCTGGTTTGTGTTCATGATCGGCATCCGGGTCTACTTTGCCGTGCTGTTCGCTCTTCAGTGTGTGGGGATGCTGCTTCTGTATCCGAGTGGAGGCATTTCCTGGGCTCTGTGGCTGGTAGCGGCACTCATCGGGTGGAACTACGGCGCCATGTTTACGCTGTTCCCCGCCTCGACTTTGCAGTTCTACGGACCGACTGCGCAGGGGAGTAACTACGGGCTCCTGTTTACCGCGTTCGGTTTCGCCGGTTTTGCCGGTCCCTGGGTTGGCGGCTATCTGAAGGATGTGACGGGGACGTACTACATACCGTTCATTTGCGGATCGGTTGTGTGCGCTGTTGCGGCCCTGATCATCTTTACGACAAAGCCACCGGAGAAGAAACCTGCGTAGTATCCAAGTCACGGAACCTTCACACTCAAGGCGCTCCGGGAGCAAAACCCGGAGCGCCTTTTTACAGCGATCCGGTAAAACATCCTTAACTGTACTATGGCAGTGATATTCGGAAAACGATCTACTGCCACGTAAGCCAAAAAAGTCTGTTCACAACCACATTTCTCCATGATATATATCGACCCCCGAAACAATAGCCCGATCTGGCGCGATCAGGCGGAGGTTTAATTATGCAAAGAGAAGTGGTTAAAGCAAATATCGTCGTTTTCATCGCAAGCTTCTGCACCCTTGTCATCGAACTGGTAGCGGGAAGGATCATGGCGCCCTATGTGGGGGTATCCCTGTATACCTGGACAAGCATTATCGGCGTTGTCCTTGCGGGTATCAGCATCGGTGCCTACCTGGGAGGTTTGCTTGCCGACCGGTTTCCCAAGCCTTCGACCCTGGGATGGCTTCTTTTTTTTTCCGGTATAGGGGCTTTTTCCATTTCACCACTGACCAACCTGCTGGGAGCGACCCAAATCCAGACCACGCTGATGATGCGGATATTACTCCTCACCACCTTTATCTTCTTCATTCCGTCCTGCATCCTGGGAATGATTTCGCCGGTTGTAGTCAAACTCACGCTTAATAATCTCAACAAGACAGGAAATGTGGTAGGGAAGATATACGCGTTTTCCACACTGGGGTCGATAATCGGGACATTTGCCACCGGTTTCTATCTCATCTCGTGGATGGGAACAAGGAATATCCTTTTAATCATAGGAATCATTCTCATCCTTTCCGCCCTCTTTTTCGGGGGGGCTTTCATAAAGAAAAGATCATTTGCAATTTTTACCGCGGTATCTGTGTCTCTCATATGGGCTTTTTACGGCTATGCTTTTAAAATGCCCGTCGATGATAAGACCTATTATTTCAAAGAGAGTGATTACTACACGATCAAACTGAAAAAGCACCTCACCGGAGATGGGAAGATCTGGGCGGACGCAATGGTTTTAGACCACCTGATCCATTCCATAAACGACTTAAACAATCCCCTCTATCTGGATTACGAATACATCAGAATTTATGAAGAGCTAATACGGTGGCGAAAAAATCGCGGGGGAGGTCTGAAAGCCCTTTTTATCGGCGGTGGGGGTTATACCCTGCCCCGCAGTCTCGAGGTGATGTATCCCGACGCAGAGCTGGATGTAGTGGAAATTGACCCGGAAGTAACAAGAGTGGTTCACGAATATCTGGGGGTACCCGGAAACACCAGGATCCGCTCCTTCAACGAAGATGGCCGCTGGTTTGTCATGAAATCCACGGAGAAGGGAAAATATGATTTCATCGTGGGTGACGCCTTCAATGACCTGTCGATACCCTACCATCTTACGACGAAGGAGTTTGCAGTGCAAATGGCGGAACTCCTGAAACCGGAGGGCATACTCATGGCAAATGTGATTGACAGTTTCCAGAAGGGATTGTTTATGCCTTCGTACATCCGAACGCTGGAGGAAGTATTCGGAAAAGATAATGTCCACCTTGTGTCGCACAAGCCCGACTCCGAGAATACCGGTATCAGTACCCGGGTGATTGTGGCAAGCAAGCAACGCGTCGATCTCAACGACTTCAACGCATTTATCAGAGGGCAGACAGGACAAAAGGCAATGTCCCATGTGTTACCGCAGGAGCGCCTCCAGGCGTATCTCACGGAGCGCCCCTCCATTATCCTGACAGATGACTATGTACCGGTAGACAACCTGATAGCCCCAATTTTAGAGGAACGCTACGGGTACAAAAAAGACAGATAGATCACCTTTACCGGAAGGAACCTGTCATGCTTACAAAAGAACTACTTAAAAAATACGTGGATGTCCTCCTCTGGGCGTTACAGGTAGCGAGGAACGGATCGTTCAAAAAACAGGACGCAATACTTATCCAGTACGATTTAGCAGCTCTCGGACTGGCTGAACTTCTCTATGACAGGGTCCTCCGCATGGGGATGAATCCCATTCAGCGGATCGGTTTAACGACAGGGATGGAACAGAATTTTTACCGGTCATCAAACACGAGGCAACTTACTTTTGTGGCCCCCGGAGATAAGGAACTTTGCAAAAATCTGAACGGAAGGATATTTATCCGGGCACCGGATTCTCTTACCCATCTGAAAGACATCGATCCTGTGAGCATCGGGAAGGTTCTTATTGCGCGAAAGCCCCTTCGTGACATACTTGACAGGCGGGAGGAGAAAGGGCTCTATAGCTGGACACTTTGCACTCTGCCCACGGATGAGCTTGCGAGACAAGCAGGCATCACCCTGAACCAGTACACAGAGCAGATCATCAAGGCCTGCTATCTGGATTATGATGATCCCGTTTCCCGGTGGAAGGTGATACTCAAAGAAATGAAGAGTATCAAGAAATGGTTAAACAGCCTTTACGTGAAATATTATCATGTGGAGTCAAAGAGCGTTGATCTGAAAATCACGCCGGGTTCAAAAAGAAAATGGGTGGGCATATCGGGACATAACATACCAAGCTTTGAGATATTCACCTCACCGGACTGGCGGGGAACGGAAGGCATCTATTATGCGAACCTCCCTTCCTTCCGGAGC
>Ga0233423_10000437_pt1 | contig 22654 bp, 15 predicted proteins | sample Watercolumn_Mata_FD_180713 | JGI IMG/M metagenome (GOLD analysis project Ga0233423, IMG submission 180713) | Freshwater microbial communities from Lake Matano, South Sulawesi, Indonesia - Watercolumn_Matano_2014_112_MG | ecosystem: Environmental > Aquatic > Freshwater > Lake | place: Indonesia...
TCATAGAGTGGAGAATTGGGATGTTGCTAACAGTGAGGGGATGTTTCGATCCGCCGAGGCGGACTCAACATGACGACAGCTTTTATGAGGGGATGTTTCGATCCGCCGAGGCGGACTCAACATGACGTTTCTATTAGGACCGTCATTCCGACCGAGCGGAGCGAGTGGAGGAATCTCCTGACTTTAGACAAATTCTCATAGAGTGGAGAATTGGGATGTTGCTAACAGTGAGGGGATGTTTCGATCCGCCGAGGCGGACTCAACATGACGACAGCTTTTATGAGGGGATGTTTCGATCCGCCGAGGCGGACTCAACATGACGGTCTTTATTCACAATTGACAATTCACCATTCACAATTCACCCCTCACAAAAACAACCCCGTCTCAAAAGAGACGGGGGAGTGATCATTCTTCATGGTGCCAATCCAGGGGCTCTTCGTAGAGGGTGAGTTGGCTGAGGGCGGTGGCGGTGGCGCCGGCTGCGGCGGCGTAGCCGGAGATGGTTACGACTATGGCTGGTAACGCAACCGGTAGCGTGGCTATCGCCGTTGCAATGGCCGTGAGCGCTAACCCCACATTCCTGATCTTCCTAAAAAACGGCGGCGTCTGCGACCGCGCGCGGCGGATGAGTTTTTTCATGTGTTTTAATTTTTTGGTGATCGGGTGATCAGGAGATCAGGTGATCGGGTGATCGGGTGATCAGGTAATCGGGTGATCAGGTAATCGGGTGATTAGGAGATCGGGGAGATTCTTTTAATTACTAGTAACCCGAAACCTGATTACCCGATTACCCGATATCCCGATATCCCGATTTCCCCAAACCCCAATTACCTCCTTGTTTTCGCACTAATCACAGTCAGCAGAATGGTTTCCCGACTTTGTAGGGCTCGTAACAATTTGCCGATCAGCATGTCAAATGCCTGTTGGCTTTGCTGGCCGGTTCCGGGGCCGGTGAGGAGTAGTACGGGGGCGATACAGCCTTTTAGTTCGCGTGCGGCATGGTTGGCGGGATGGATGAGTATATAACTCCTTCCCGGCACATCTTTTACTTCTATATGCCAGCGAAACTTCGGACTATACCTGCGCTTCAGTACATACGTGCCTTCAGGTATACATGACCTGTTCAGCTCATTGTTACGCCAGGGCAACTCTATCGTATAACACAACGGTTCACTGTTTGCCCCCATCGTCAACAAACCATTCGTACCCTCCGCGTGATAAGTGCGGTGAATGGTTAAGTGCATGGAGAGAATTTTTTGATTTCTGATTTCTGATTTCTGATATAGGATGTCAGATGTTAGACGTCAGATCTCAGATGTTTGAAAATTGTAGCTTGTAGCTTGTAGCATGCAGCTTGCAGCTCATAGCTCAAATCTCACAGCATCCTCTCTACTTTTACCCCTGATCCACACGGATTACCGTGCTGTTGATGGAGGCAGTGCTCATGAGGGGATAGTAGTGACCATTGATTTCTGTGAAGTACTCCAGTTTGAGTGCTATCACTACCGGATCGGTACTGTTTGCCGGTAGCGTTTCTGTTAACACTGTTTCCGGTAATACTTCATTATCAATCCATAACTTTTCTGTGGACACCATTACCTTACTGATTTCTCCTGTTTCAAAATTCAACGCTGCCGCTGCCAGTGTGAACATGAAATGAGTAGCATTGGCCGGTACATTCAAACGTTGTTTCGGAATCATTTGCTGTATCGTAGCAACCGTAACTCCTGTTAGTCGATTGAATGCGGAGGAATAACCGCCATTGATTGCCGTATCAATGCTACCACTACCTGTGAAATCAAATCCTACCAACATACTTAGGTCGCCAAGGCTTGCGCGTCTTTGTCCGCGTAAATTGGTGGTATCCGTTTTGCGAATTGCATTCATCAACTTCACCGTTTGCTGAATCAATGACTTGTTCTTGATGTTCCAGTTGAGGTCTGTGAATGCATTGCGGAATATCCTGGCTTCTGTGGTCATGATTCCAAATTCAGAAGTGTGGTCTCGCCATGCCTGGAATTGTTGTCCGGATTGACGTTCCGCCATATTGATTTTACTTTTTTGTCTGGCTTTAAATCCCGATTTGGTATGCGAGTAAGTAACATCACCTACTGTTCCGCTTAACCGATGGGTGCCAAATTGTTTTGCTGCCATTGTTTTGTTTTTACGTTTTAAAAAATTCACCCGTGATTCATTTCTCGGGTGGTGATTGTTTCCCGCTGCAGACGGGCCACCGGTGGTTTGTTAACGAGATCAAAACTAATGGCTGCAACACCCGGTCAGGGCTGGTAGGGCTGGTACCAGCCCTGATAAAGTATTGCAAGTGAATGAGATGCGTCGATAAGAATATAAGAACAGCAGAATGTCCAATATCCAATTTCGAAGTTGGATATTCGAAAATGGTTATTCTGCTGTTACTTAAGATTTTCCTAAGACAGGTGACTGACCGGGTACTAAGAACCAAACGATGATGTCGGGAGAGAGATACGTGGGGGTTACGAGCGTGATAAGAGAGTCATAAGAGAATCATAAGAGAATGATAGTGATTTCATAGTGAAACGATAGTCAAACCATAGAGAAAACATAGGGGACAAGGTACAAGAGACAGGGTACAAGGTCCAAAGGACTCCCTTGGAGAAGCTACAAGTTACAGGCTGCAAGCTATATGTAAGATGTCGGATGTCTGATTTTGGATATCGGGTAATCGGGGTTTATACCCCGGAGGGGTAAAAGATTGTAGCTCCAAAAAAATCCAAAATTTTATTTACCCCGGAGGGGTAACACGAGACGGCGGGTTTAGTTTTTGAAACGCGTTTCGGCGTGATTGAATGATTTTGTTTTTTAATTGCGCCTATTCAATGTTGCACCCAAATATTCTTTGTGCAACCCCTCCGGGGTTGGGAATTCCTATATGCTTTGGGGCTACAATCTTTTACCCCTCCGGGGTGTTGTTAGGGTGGGTGATGATGAATAGTGCTAACAGTGGGGAGATGTCTCCGCTCTCCCGACTTGCGTCGGGATTCGGTCTACATGACGGGTTTTATGATGGGGTCATGTCAATGACTGAGGATCGCTATTTTTTGTAGCATGGTGGTGATATGTGTTCTTACAATGGCGAGGGCGGGGCCTTCTAGGGAGTAGAATTTATCATAGAGATGTCGCGCTGATATGGGGGCTGTAGTTCGGCTGGTTCTGAATGTTTGTGATACCATTCTCATCAACTCTTTATGGTTGTTAGTGGTTAAAATATTTGCCTCTATCAGTACTCGAAAGAAAGCTGCTAATTGTGAAACAGAAAGTGTGGTATGGAATAATAAATCTTGTGCGCATTGCTCTATCGCTGTGTTGTTTTTCTCTAGCTCCTGACACCTTATCAACTCCATCTGTATCGCTTCTTTTAATTGGTCTTTTATAGAAGGTAATGCAGGCTCTGCGCCTATTTGGTCGATCAATGGAATCCGGTCTACCCAGTGCAGGTAAGTGACCCAATGTTGAATGGGGTTGGTAGAGGCAGTTTGTAGCAGGGTACAACGCTCGATAAAAAAATGAATAAAGAGCGAGTGGTTACAATTGCGTCGTATGAGTGTAAAAATCATTGCGGTGGTGGTATCTTCATACAAACCCGCTTGTTCGGATGGTAAAATGGATAAGAGCTCTGTCCAATATTCTGCATGGTAATAGCTGTGGGTACCTGTTCTGTGCAACTGATTTTGATAGAGGGTGCGCAATAATGCGATCAGTGAAGTAGGGGAGCTGTCTTCGGATACCTTTTCAGACAAAGATTCCCAATACGCATCCTGCTGTTCTTTGATGGGATCCCATAGCGAACGCGGCATAGGTTCATAGGGATTGAAGTGCTCAGAAAAATGTCTTCGTACAAAATCGAGGGTATCGGTACACCAGATCTCTAACTGTTCATGGGTGCGGTTGCGTTTTTGTTCCGGTGGACGGGTACGGTATAATTTCTCCAGCCAGATATGCAAGATCTTCACCGTAACGATGACCATGCTACGCAAAGCTTTTTTGCATTGTACCATTACAAATGCGCCGGTAAAATCTTTTTCCAGCTCTCTGGCTTTTAGCGTGGCTTCTTTTCTTTTTTGTTCCCTGACTGTTTCAGTAATGTCATGTTGTGTACCCTCATGTATCAAAACATTCAGCTCCCTTAATGTATGGTTCATACGCTTTTTTTAGTGATGGTATTCGGCAGGTATCATGAATCCTCCGATCGTATGTACATCTAAAATGGGGAGATGCGTTACAATATAAATATTTTCTATATAAATTAAAAATATTTATCTTTAAGTATCCCCCCACAATCATACGGCCATGACCCAACAATCTCCTCCATCAGACAAAGGCTGGACAAAAATTCAATGGATCATTTTCTATTTGTGTGTGCTTTTTTTGTTGGAGTGGGGATGTGGGGGTTTTAGGTACTAGTCTCGCCTGAGGCGAGATGGGTTGGGTGGATCTTCATAATTAGTACCGTCATTTCGACCGATCCGCCTCGGGCGGAGAGTGGAGAAATCTCCTGACTATTGAAAATTTTTCATAGCATGAAGAATCAGGATAGTGTCTCGCCCTAGGCGAGATGGGGAGATGTTTCGATCCGCCTAGGCGGACTCAACATGACGCTCCTGTTAGTACCGTCATTCCGACCGATCCGCCTCGGGCGGAGAGTGGAGGAATCTCCTGACTATTGGAAAATTTTCATAGGGTGGAGAATCAGGATGCTGCTAACAGTGGGGGGGTGTCTCCGCTCGCTACGCTCGGTCGACATGACGTCAGCTTTTAAGAGGGTGATGTTTCGATCCCCCTCGGCGGACTCAACATGACGCTCCTGTTAGTACCGTCATTCCGACTGGAGCGTAGCGCAATGGAGGAATCTCCTGACCTTAGTGAAATTCTCATAGAGTGGAGAATCGAGATAGTGCTAATAGTGAGGAGATGTTTCGACTCCGCTGCGCTTCACTCAACATGACGACAGCTTTTTTAAAACACATACCCCATGTCCAAATACACATCCTTCCTTCTCCAACTCCTCGCACTCCTCTTTTTAAATTGGATGTTACTGATTTTAATGCCGGTGATTGTCGATGCTTTAATGTTGGGGATGCGGGAATGGGATGCGGTGGGTGTGGTGTTTTGTTGGGGGATACAGGTGGCTTTTTTGATCGTTTCTTTTTCTCTGCGTAATTATTTGATGGCATATGTCAATGCATCCGTAAAACAGGTTCATCCATTCATGAAATACAGCTTGCTATTGGGAAAAGCCTGGGTTTTGTGTACCGGACTCTGGTTATTGATTTCGAAAATGAATGGGTTTGGTTTTTTATTGTTGGGGGAAATGTTGTTGCTATCAGTGCAGATTTATTGTTGGGTGGGGATGGCTGCGCCGACCTCAATAAGAACGTCATTCCGATCCGCCGCGGCGGACGAGGAATCTCCTGACGTTAGAGAAATTTTCATAGAGTGAGGAATCAGGATAGTGCTAACGGTGGGGAGATGTCTCGACAAGCTCGACATGACGATCTTTATTAAAGATTGGCTGTTCTTCTCTTCAATGTTTTTCTTCTACTTTGTAATTATCTTTGATCCATGAAAAAAGCCTTGATCACAGGTATTACCGGACAAGATGGCGCCTATTTAGCGGAGTTGTTATTGCAAAAGGGCTATGAAGTACATGGTATCAAACGAAGAAGTTCTTTATTCAATACCCAACGGATTGATCACATTTACCAAGACCCTCATATCGCTAATAGAAATCTAGTATTGCACTATGGTGATTTATCTGATGCTTCAAATTTGATACGTATTATCCAAGAAGTGCAACCCGATGAAATTTATAATCTGGGTGCCATGAGCCATGTAAAAGTGAGCTTTGAGACACCAGAGTATACAGGCAATGTAGATGGATTAGGCACATTGCGTATTCTGGAAGCAGTTCGTTTATTAGGGCTTACTCAAAAGACAAAAATATATCAGGCTTCTACCTCAGAATTATATGGATTGGTGCAGGAAGTCCCACAAAAGGAAACCACTCCATTTTATCCACGCTCTCCCTATGGTGTAGCTAAATTATACGGCTACTGGATCACTGTCAACTATCGGGAAGCTTACAATATGTACGCCTGCAATGGTATTCTCTTCAACCACGAATCACCTACCCGCGGAGAAACTTTTGTCACCCGTAAGATTACTAGAGCAGTAGCTAAAATTGCCCTGGGTTTGCAAGATTGCCTCTACATCGGAAACTTGGATGCTCAAAGGGATTGGGGTCATGCCAAAGACTACGTAGAAGCTATGTGGCTTATGTTACAACAAGAGCACCCCGAAGACTTCGTCATTGCTACCGGCATCACTACAAGCATTCGTGATTTCATTAGCATGGCTTTTGCCGAGGTAGGTATTGAGTTGCGTTTTGAAGGTTCAGGTGATCAAGAAATTGGAGTGGTGAGTGCTTGTAAAGGTTCTTACGCAATACCGGTTGGAACTATTGTTGTAAAAGTTGATCCTCAGTACTATCGTCCTACTGAAGTTGACTTATTGATCGGAGATGCGACTAAGGCGAAAGAGAAACTGGGATGGGTGCCTAAATACTCGCTTGCTGATATGGTGAAGGAAATGGTTGAAAGTGATTTACGTTTGTTTGAAAAGCAACAATTTTTAAGAAACAACGGTTACGACATCCGAAACGAATTCGAATAACAACACCTCTCTGTGAAACTCCGTGTAAAAACTCTGTGCAACTCTGTGGTTAAAGTTTTTTTCTAACCACAGAGTTGCACAGAGTGATGGCGCAGAGTTGCACAAAAGGGTTCAATGAATCCTAATCATGAATAAAGAGTCGAAAATATATGTTGCCGGACATAAGGGGATGGTGGGGAGTGCTATAGTTAGGAAGCTGCACGCAGAGGGTTATACTAACCTTGTATTACGGAGTTCTAAAGAGTTAGATCTTCGAAATCAGCAAGCTGTTGTTGCATTCTTTACAACTGAAAAACCGGAATATGTATTTCTCGCAGCCGCCAAGGTAGGAGGGATACAGGCGAACAATACTTATCGCGCAGACTTTATTTATGAAAACCTGATGATAGAAGCGAATGTGATTCATGCTTCGTATAAACATGGCGTTCAGAAATTATTGTTTTTAGGGTCATCCTGTATTTATCCCAAGCTGGCACCACAGCCTTTGAAGGAAGAATCTTTATTATCAGGTTATCTGGAGCCTACTAATCAACCCTATGCCATTGCAAAGATTGCTGGAATTGAATTGTGCGATGCGTATAGAAGGCAATATGGTTGTGATTTTATTTCAGCGATGCCAACAAATTTATATGGTCCGAATGATAACTATGATTTAGAAAAATCTCATGTATTGCCGGCTTTATTGAGGAAATTCATGACTGCCGTTGAAAATGGAGACGGGTCTGTAACTGTATGGGGCAGTGGAACACCACTTCGGGAGTTTTTACATGTGGATGATATGGCTGCCGCTTGCTTGTTCCTGATGCAAAAGGTTTCTGCGATTGATATGCCAACAAACGAATTGGCAATGTGGAATGTAGGTCTAGGATCAGATATCTCCATTGCTGATCTAGCTAGGTTGATCGCAAAGATCACCGGCTTCCAAGGAACCATCCACTTCGACGCCACCAAACCAGACGGCACCCCCCGCAAACTCATGGATGTATCGCGGCTCAAAGCCCTAGGCTGGCAAGCCTCCATCTCATTAGAGGACGGGGTTCAACAAGTCTATAATGAATTAATGATTAATCGACCTTGGTGATTTGTAAAATAGTGCCCAGCACTATGTTAAGATCAGAGGAATAAATACGTATTCAAACTAAAAACCTAGTACCTAGAACCTAGTACCTAGCACCTCCGCTCAATAAGAATATTTTTTAAATCTCCCCATCCCCTATATTTGCACACCTGAACCCAAATTTATCCCCCCAATTTTAGCGGTTCAGTTGTTTATTATGCTTTGATTTTCTTAACATTGCATTGATTTTTCAATCTTTTGTTTTGGACATTTTTTGTGCCGAAAAGGGCTGAAAAAGTGTACCGGAATTCCCTTTTTTACGTATATGGTTTCGCCATAATGTGACTGAGGTTGGCGAAGCCATGTTTTGAATCCTTATATTAGGTCTATGAAAATGCATGTATTATTGAGATTTACTATTGTTGCTTTCTTCTTTTTGACTGCTACAACGCTGCAGGCTCAGGATATTTTGAAAGGCAAAGACCTGAGTACGATCAAAGTAGATCAGTTGTCTGATGCAGATATTGCTAAATTGAAAGCTCAGTTGAATGAATCTAAGATGACTATTGAGCAGGCTGAACAAATGGCATTGGCAAAAGGGATGAGTGCGGCTGAATTCGCCAAACTAAAAGCAAGATTAAATGCAGATGGCAAAGGGCAAAAAGCTACCGGTGTATTAAAATCAGATGTTAAGGGTATCGGTAATACTATTGAAAAACAGAACAATAGTACAGATTCACTGGATACAGAAAAATATGGAAATAAAAAGCCTCAGCCATTGATCAATCCTTTGATTTTTGGTTCTGAGTTATACACTTCTGTTGCCCCCAATTTCGAACCCAATCTAAAAATGGCTACGCCTATGAATTATGTATTGGGACCGGATGATGAGTTGTTGGTAACCGTGTATGGTGTACAAGAATATACTGGCGAATTATTGGTATCTGATGAAGGTAGTATCAATATGCCGAATGTGGGTCAAGTAAGAGTGGCGGGCTTAACTATTGAAGCCGCTACACAGAAATTGAAAACAGTAATGGGGAATAGCGTGTATCCTTATTTGAAAAATGGAGGTTCTAAATTATCTGTTACATTGAACAAAATCAGAAGCATTAAGGTAACCATCATTGGAGCTAATCGTCCGGGTAATTATACCTTGTCTTCTTTGTCTACTGTATTCAATGCCTTGTATGTAGCTGGTGGCCCAACAGAGTTTGGTAGTTTTCGTGAAATAGAGCTGGTAAGAAATAATAAATTAGAAAGGAAGATTGATCTGTATAGAATGTTATTGAAAGGTGATCAGTCAGATAATATCGGCTTAAAGGATAATGATGTAATTCGCATTCCTGCGTATAAAAAAAGAGTAGAATTACAGGGTCAGGTGAAGAGACCGGGCATTTTTGAAGTATTACCCGGCGAGCGTTTTCAACATGTATTGGAATTTGCATCCGGTTTTACCGATACTGCCTATAAAGCTATTGTGAAAGCCTTTCAAATAAGTGATAGGGAAAGAAAAGTAAAAGATATTCCGGCATCTGAGTATCAACAATACCAACCCGAGTCTGGAGATGTTTTTGTAGTATCCAAAATTTTGAATCGTTTTCACAACAGGGTCAAGATTAATGGGGCAGTGTTTAGGCCCGATGTGTATGAGTTAACGAATGGTTTAACGGTTGGAGACCTGATCCGTAAGGCGGATGGTTTAAAAGAAGATGCATATACTAGTAGGGCACAAATATTGCGTTTATTAGATGATCAAAAAAGATCCATTTTATCTTTTGATGTACATAAGGCATTGTCTGGTGATGCAGCTCATAATTTATTGCTTAAACGAGAAGATGAGATTTTGATTAGTTCTGTATTGGATTTACGTGATTCTTTTAAAGTATCAATACAAGGTGAGGTCAGAATTCCGGGAGAATATGATTTTGTAGAGAACCTCACTTTACGTGATATCATTTTACAAGCTGGTGGGTTTACAGATGCTGCTTATAAAAGCATTGAAATTGCACGATTGATTAAAAGAGATAGCATAGCTCCTACTGATAATCGAGCCAGTTCTATTATTAACACAGAGATTGATGGAGATTTAAGTACAACTGCTGCATCAGTTAACATTATGCCTTATGATGTGATTACGGTTCGACGAAAAGCGGGGTATACCTTACCTGAAACAGTAATAATCTCAGGTCAAGTACAATACCCCGGTCCTTATGCTTTGAGTAATAGAAGTGAGCGGGTGAGTGATTTATTAAAGCGATCTGGCGGGTATACTCCTGATGCTTATCCAGCAGGTGCTTATATAAAACGATATTTGACAGAAGAAGAAAAAAAGAAAAAAGAGGCTGCTAGGGAGATACAAAAAAATATCAGTAGTGAAGACACTTTAAAACTCAGAGATTTGGATGAGAGATTAAAAAAAGATTTTGTCCGCATTCCTATTGATCTCCCTTTAGTCATGGAAAACCCTGGATCGGTTGCAGATTTAGTACTTCGAATGAATGATGAATTGGTTATTCCGAAATTTGATGGGCAAGTAAAAATTAGTGGGGCTGTTTTATTGGAAACTCAAGTCCCTTATAATGAAAAAAGTAATTTTAAAGATTATATCAGTAGCGCAGGTGGGTATGGCGGAAATTCTTGGGTAAAAAATGCATACGTTGTTTACGCCAATGGAAGAGCAGCTACTACAAAACGATTTCTATTTTTTAAATCATACCCGAAAATATACCCAGGTTGTGAAATTGTAGTTCCCAAAAAGTCAGAAAGAAAGGGGATGAGTACTGGTGAAATTATAGGGATATCAAGTGCTCTTGCAAGTTTAGCAGGAGTAGTCATCGCATTATTAAGATTATAATAATATAGAAGAAGTTTTGTATGAAAGATCAAAATTCAGTTCTTAATTCTGATGAAATAACTTTTGAAGATATAGTTATTAGAGGCAAATTTTTTTTAGGTTATCTATTGCGTAAATGGAAACTTTTAGTTTTAGTTGGATTACTAGGAGGTCTTATGGGAGTTTTATTTGCCTATTTCCAAAAGCCAAAATATACTGCTGAACTTACCTTCGCACTTGAAGATGAAAAGAGTACAGGAATGGGGTTAAGTAGTGCTTTAGGTATAGCTTCTTCATTAGGGTTGGATATTGGCGGAGGTGCAGGAAGTATTTTTACAGGCGCAAATGTGATAGAGTTACTGAAAAGTAGAAAAATTATCGAATTAGCACTTTTAAAAAAAGTTACATATAAAGGGACTGAAACAAGTCTCGCAGAAGTATATATTGAATTTAATAATTTACGCAGAGGTTGGGATAAAAAAATTGGTAATGTTGATCTAAATCAAATTTTAAGATTTTCACCTGATACCGAGCGCAGTAAATACACGTTACAACAAGATAGCGTGCTAGGAATAATATACAAGCAAGTTTTAAAAAACAATTTAATTGTATCTCAGAAAGATAAAAAGGTTGCTATAGTAACAATAGAAGTAAAATCCTTAAATGAATTTTTTTCAAAAACTTTGGCCGAAGTATTAGTAAATGAGGTTTCTGAATTTTACATAGAAACGAAAATTAAAAAGTCAAAAAATAATGTAAATATTTTATCTTATCAAGCTGACTCAATAAGAAAGGAGTTATATGGTGCAATTACTGGCGTTGCATTTGAAAATGATAACGTTTATAATTTAAATCCTGCAATGAATATTAAACGTATACCTTCCTCTAAGCGCCAAATTGATGTTCAAGCTAATACTGCAATCTTAACTCAACTTGTTACAAATTTGGAACTAGCTAGGGTGGCTCTTAGAAAAGAGACACCTTTAATCCAAATTATAGATCAGCCAATTCTTCCCTTAAAAAAAGACAAACTTAGCAAACTAAAATCTTTAGTGATTGGAGGCTTAATATTCAATTTTATCTATATTATTTTTTTAGGTGTTAGAATGAATAAAAATTTTAAAAATTAACAAATGGAGAACAAAAAAATAGCCATTATCGGCTTAGGTTATGTCGGACTTCCTTTGGCGGTCGAATTTGGAAAAAAATTTAATGTTTTAGGATTTGACATTAATGCATCTAGGATTAAAGAATTAGAAAGTGGCTACGATAAAACAAATGAGAGTAATGAAGACGAAATTAGATCCGCTAAATATCTTTCTTTTTCGTCTGATTTAAATGAATTGAAAAGTTGTAATATTTTTATCGTTACTGTACCAACACCTATAAATCAATTTAAAGCTCCTGATTTATCTCCTTTATTAAAAGCCTCTCACATGATTGGAGAAAATGCCTTAAAAAAGGGGGATATTGTAATCTATGAATCTACAGTTTATCCTGGCTGTACAGAAGAAGATTGTGTACCAGTTTTAGAAAAATATTCAGGTTTGAAATTCAATCATGATTTCTTTTGTGGCTATTCCCCTGAAAGAATTAACCCAGGCGATAAAGTTAATACACTTACAAAAATTAAAAAAGTAACATCTGGTTCCACTCCTGAGATTGCTACGTTTGTTGATGAACTTTATGCATCAATTATAACAGCAGGAACACACAAAGCTCCTAGTTTAAAAGTTGCTGAAGCTTCTAAAGCAATTGAGAATGCGCAACGTGATGTAAATATTTCTTTTGTAAATGAACTAGCATTAATATTTGATAGAATTGGAATAGACACAACAGATGTAATTGAAGCGGCAGGAACAAAATGGAATTTCTTAAAGTATCAACCTGGTTTGGTAGGAGGACATTGTATAGGTGTTGACCCATATTACTTAGCACACAAGGCGGAGTCATTGGGTTATCATCCACAAGTAATTCTTTCAGGGAGACGTGTAAATGAAAATATAGGCATGTTTGTGGCAAATAAAGTCATTAAATTAATGATTGGTAAAGGCCATAAAATTAACGGTTCGTCGGCTTTAATATTAGGAATAACTTTTAAAGAGAATTGCCCAGATATTCGAAATTCAAGGGTAATTGATATTTATAAAGAGCTAAATCAGTTCGGACTTTCGGTAGATGTTTATGATCCTCATGCAAATAAGGAAGAAGTTCGACATGAATATGGAATTGACTTAGCTAATGAAATTCAAAGCAGTTATGATGTTATAATACTTGCTGTAAGTCATAGTGAATTTTTAAAACTAGATTTCGTTAATCTCAAAAAAAGTAAAACATCTGTTATTTATGATATTAAATCTTTCCTAGATCGGTCAATTGTTGACGGAAGATTGTAGAGGTAAATTCGCAATTTATAATATTAGATATTTAATCATAATAAAATGAAGCAAGTTTTAATTAAAAAAGGGGCAGCTTTTGTTGAAGATGTACCAGCGCCAAATGTAGAAAATGGTACAATCTTAGTAAGAGTTTTGGCATCTTGTATATCTGTAGGTACCGAGATGAGTGGAATAAAGACAACAGCACTTCCTTTATGGAAACGAGCATTAAAACAACCCGAAAATGTTAAAAAGGTGTTGGAAAGTGTAAAAACTCTCGGATTCGAAAGAACTAAGCAACTTGTTCAAGGACAATTAGAAGCAGGAAATGTGACAGGGTATTCTGCTGCAGGTAGAATTATTGCAATTGGAAAAGATGTTACAAATTTTGAAGTTGGAGAAATGGTTGCTTGTGCTGGCGCACAATCAGCACATCATGCAGAGATAATTAATGTACCTAAGAACTTAGTTGTTAAAGTGCCTCTTGGATTAGATATCATAAATGCAAGTAGTGTTACTTTAGGAGCGATTGCTTTACAAGGGGTGCGTAGGGCAATGCCTACATTAGGTGAAACATTTGTAGTAGTAGGTCTTGGGATATTAGGGCAGATAGCTATGCAAATGCTTAAAGCTAATGGTTGTAATGTTATAGGTTTAGATTTAGATAAATCTCGAATAGATGTAGCATTAAAATCTGGTATGGACTTAGCAATAAACCCAGATGAGAATAATAAGGAGGAGCAAATTTTCAGATTAACGAATGGTTTTGGTGCTGATGGTGTTATCATCACAGCAGCAACTTCATCAGATGATCTAATTTCTTCTGCATTTAAAATGTGTAGGAAAAAGGGTAGAGTGGTAATTGTAGGAGATGTAGGATTGAATTTAAAGAGAGCTGATATTTATTCTAAAGAACTGGATGTCTTAATATCTTGTTCATATGGACCAGGTAGATATGATGCCAATTATGAAGAAAAAGGGCTAGATTATCCAATAGGCTATGTAAGATGGACTGAAAATAGAAATATGCAGACTTATCTTGAAATGCTAAAATCTAATTCGTTGGATCTATCAGCTTTAACACCTAAGATTTATGACATAATAAACGCATCACAAGCTTATTCTGATTTGAGTGCAAGTGGTCCCAAGCCATTATTGTCATTCCTTAAATATTCAGATTCGGATGAAGTGCCTGGCCGCATAACACTGAATCCGAATGCTAAAAATGTATTTAATAATTCTTCTGTAATTCGAGTTGCCCTTGTAGGTGCTGGCGGTTTTGCGAAAGGGATGCATTTGCCTAATTTGCAATCTCTTTCGCAATATCAACTTACATCTGTAATGAGTAGAACAGGGCATAATGCAATAGCCACTGCTAAGCGATATGGGGCTAGTAAATCAACTACTGATTTTGGGGATATACTAAGCGATAAAGAAATTGATGCAGTAATTATTGCAACACGACATTCATTACATGCAAAAATGGCTATTCAAGCATTAAAAGCTGGTAAACATGTACTTCTAGAAAAGCCAATGGCATTAAATCTCGAAGAGTTAAATGAGTTTCAAAAATTTTACGCTGAATCACAATTGAAGTACCCAATATTGATGGTTGGGTTCAATAGAAGATTTTCAAAATATAGTCAAGAAATAGCTTCTTTGATTGCAAACAGAAGTAATCCTATGATCATTAACTATCAAATGAATGCAGGGTATATACCTTTGGATCATTGGGTACATGGTGAAGAAGGTGGTGGTAGAAATATTGGGGAAGCATGCCATATATATGATTTATTTACTTTTCTAACTAATTCTAAAGTTAAATCTTTGAGTGCACATTCAATAAATCCCAATTCATTTCATTATTCAAAACATGATAATTTTATTGCAACAATTTCATTTGAAGATGGCTCGGTGGCTAATCTAACATATACGGCTTTAGGGGATAAAAAATTTCCTAAAGAGCGTATGGAAATTTTCGTTGACGGGAAAATATTTTCAATGGATGATTATAAATCATTAAAATGTTACGGGTACAAAAATAAAAATTTGACTAGTTCAATACCTGAGAAAGGGCAACTGGAAGAATTGATCGCATGGGGGGATGCAATTCAAAAGGGATTAGATTGGCCAATTCCATTATGGCAACAAATTCAAGCCACAGAAATTAGTTTTGAAATCGATAATTTAATAAATCAATAATAAATATGTGTGGTATAGCTGGCGCACTAGTATTCAAGAATAGTACATTTTCAATTGAAAATGAATGGTTATCTAAAATCAGAGATACAATGATTCATAGAGGGCCAGATGGTGGTCACAATTGGATATCTTCAGATCAAAAGATTGGTCTCGCACATAGACGATTGTCAATTATTGATCTCTCTCAAGTAGCAGATCAGCCAATGAGTAATCATGATGAATCTATTTGGTTAGTATTTAATGGAGAAATATACAATCATGCGGATATTCGAGAAGAATTAGTAAAAACAAATAAATATATCTGGAAAACGGATCATTCAGATACTGAAGTTATTATTCATGCATATGAAGAGTGGGGATATGAGTGCGTACATAAGTTCAGAGGGATGTTTGCAATTGCCTTGTGGGATGTAAAAAAGCAAAAGCTTTGGTTAGTTCGTGATAGATTAGGTGTTAAACCTTTGTATTATAGCTTCCATGAGAATAGATTATTATTTGCATCTGAAATCAAGGCCATATTAGAAGACACTGGAAGGACAAGAGAAGTTAATGAGGTAGCATTTTATCATTATTTATCATTTATGACAACCCCAGCTCCAGACACACTTTTTCAGGGGATAAAAAAAATGCATCCAGGATCTTGGTTAGAGATAGATTTAGGTGGAAATGTTAATGAAAAAAAGTATTGGGATATATGGGATAATGCTAAATCTTTAGGGAATAAGTCAGAGGAAGAAATCGCTTCAGCTATATTATCAGAACTTAAAACCTCTGTTAAATTGAGAAAAGTAAGTGACGTTCCAGTTGGTGTATTTTTATCTGGTGGAATTGATTCAAGTACAAATACTGCTCTTTTTTCTGAGGGTGAAAGTAGTAATGTCAAAACATTTACAATCGGCTACGCTGGAGAATTTGATTCGTATAAGAACGAGACTCAATATGCAAGACAAATGGCTGATTTTGCAAAAGCTGAGTATTATGAGAAGCTACTTACTCTTGATGATGTTTTAAGTTTTTTACCTAAAATGATTCATCTACAAGATGAACCAATCGCAGATCCCGTTTGTGTGCCAGTATATTATGTTTCAAAACTAGCAAGAGAGAATGGAGTAATTGTTTGTCAAGTAGGAGAAGGAGCTGATGAACTTTTTTGGGGTTACTCTTCGTGGAAATTAAAACTACAGGCACAAAAAAAGGGTAATTGGCCAATTCCCAAATTTTTTAAGAGAGTTTTTTTAAAGCTTTTAGATTTAATAGGAAAGAATAAAAATGTTCCTTATGAATTAATAAGACGAAATAGTTTAGGACAGCCTATTTTCTGGGGGGGGGCAGATTATTTTACAGATAAGCAGAAAATGGAAATCCTCTCCCCCCGTTTAAAAAAGAAATTTGAAGGTTATACTTCTTGGGAAGCTATTAAACCTTATTACAAAAGGTTTGAGGAAAATGCATGGGAAAAATCTGATTTAAACTGGATGAGCTATATCGATTTAAATTTTCGGTTGCCAGAATTGCTATTAATGCGTGTAGATAAAATGGCTATGGGAGTTAGCTTAGAAGGTCGAGTCCCCTTTTTAGATTATAAATTTGTCGAACTTGCAATGAGTATTCCAGAAAAAGTTAAGACAAAAAATGGAATATCTAAGTATATATTAAAAAAAGCGGTGCGCGGGGTTATTCCAGACGAATTAATCGATAGAAAGAAGCAGGGTTTTGGAGTGCCGGTACAAGAATTCTTATTAGATAAATTAGGTGGTAAAGCCAAAAGTGAATTATATTCATTTTGTGACGAAACTGATTTTCTTTCAAAGGAATCTGTAAAGCAACTTTTTTTAGAAAACGATTCAACAAGAATCTGGATGCTTCTAAATTTTGCTATGTGGTGGAATCATTTCATTAAACCGTCAAATAAATAATTAATAATATGTCAAAAATTTCCGAGTCAGCTAGAAAGCATGCTCAAATGCAATGGGATAATACACCTTGTGGCGAGGTTGACGGTAATAAAGATACTCTTGAGTATTTTGAAGAAGTTGAAAAAGAGAGATATAGGCAACAATATTGGCAATTAAAATATTTCGATTTCGGTGGATTTCGTGGTAAGAATGTTTTAGAAATAGGAGTAGGTCATGGTACAGATATACATCAATTTGCAAAAGGTGGAGCTATATGCCACGCAATTGATATCACTGATTCTCATATTAATTTAGCAAAACGAAACTTTGAGTTGAGAGGGTATAAAATTGAGATAAAAAAATCAGATGCTACACATATAAGCTACCCGGATAATTATTTTGATTGTGTTTATAGTTTTGGGGTTTTACATCATATTCCTGAAATTGATCAATGTATTTCAGAAATAAGTAGGGTTTTAAAACCGGGCGGGGTACTTTATATTGCTCTTTATCATAAGTATTCATTAGCCACACTATTACTAATTATCTACAATGGAATATATAAGGGCAAACTTTTCAAACTTGGATATAAGGGATTACTTTCTCTAATTGAAAAAGGTGCTGATGGCATTCATATTAAGCCATATGTACGATTATATTCTAAATTCTCTACAAGAAAAGTGTTGAAAAATAAATTTGAAATTGAGGATATTTCTGTACACCAAATCCACTTTGAAAAGCTAAAATTTTTGAATAAATTAAGATTTTTAGACAATTTTTTTGGTTGGTACGTAGTAACAAAATCAATTAATAAAAAATAGGTATGACTTTTAAAAAGTTATTAAATAAGCTTCGTAAAGTATCAAAAAAGCCGCCTAAAGTAATAATTGATAGACTTTTGTTTGAAATACGTTTATTAGTTGGTCAGTATACTACACCAATGTTGATAAAAATATTCAGCAATAAAAGGTTTCTAAAAAAAATCGGAATAGAAGATATTACAATATTATGGGAGGATCTTTCTCGAAAGCCTTTCTTTACAGTAACTACAGGAATCAGTAAGGAATTTATCCTAGCCAATTCATCTAAAGATTATGAGCAAATAATATTAAATGCTGAAAACTCTTTTCAAAATACAATTAATCTTTTAGGTACAGGAAATATTGTGCTTGGTGAAAAAATTGATTGGCATAAAGATTATAAAACAAATATAAGATGGACTCCCAAATATATAAGTAAGATTAAGTATTCAAATCCATATGATAAAAGTGATGTTAAAGTACCTTGGGAGATTTCAAGGATGCAATGGCTTATTCCATTGGGACAAGCATATATACTTACCAAAGATGAGAAATACGCAAATAAAGTTAAGGATGTTATTATAGATTGGATAAATGAAAATCCATATGCACAAAGTGTAAATTGGGCCTGTACGATGGAGGCTGCTCTCCGTATTTTCACATGGACTTGGTTTTTTCATGTTTTCAAAAACAGTACGTCATGGAGTGATAGATCTTTTAGGTTTATTTTTTTAAAAAACTTATGGCTACACGGTAAATTTACCGAAGAGCATATTGAAAAGTCGGATATAAATGGCAATCATTTTACAGCTGATGCTGCAGCAATGGTAATTGCTGGATTATTTTTTAATAAAGGTAAGGATTCAAAAAGATGGGCTGAATTAGGGTGGTTGTATTTAGAAGATGAGTTTCCCAAACAAGTGTTTAGTGATGGTGTGAACTACGAAGCTTCCGTACCTTATCATAGACTCGTGCTTGAATTGTTTCTTTTTCCAGCTTTATACAGGGTAGTAAATGGGTTATGTGTATCGGAGGAATATTCAGTAAGACTAAAAAAGATGGCATGGTTTTCAGCTGTGGCTTCTAAGCCTAATGGTATTGTGCCTGTTTGGGGAGATGCAGATGATGCAAGAGCGCTGCCATTTCGATTTGACGCGATAAATGATCATAGATATATTCCTGCTATTGTTGGTCTTGGGTTAGGTGAGGACTATCTAATTAATTATTTTTCTGGGAATATTACTGAAATACTATGGCTATTTGGTGAAAACAAAGCACAGCTTTTACTTAACCAAGTATCAGCAGATATAAATTCAACCAAATTTGAGGAAGGAGGCTTTTATATTCTAAGGGATAAATCAAACCATGTATTTATTGATTGTGGACCAATTGGGTTGGCTGGTAGGGGCGGGCATGGTCATAATGATATTTTATCATTTGAAGCTTATTTAAATGGGTGCTCAATAATAGTTGATTCTGGGTCATATTTATATACAGCTGATTATTCAGAAAGAAATAATTTTCGATCAACAAGATACCATAATACACCTCAGATTAACGACGTCGAGATAAATAGATTTATTAGTTGGGATTATTTATGGAATTTAGAAAATGATGCTGTACCTAATGTATTAGATTGGCAAACAAATAGTAATATATCTCTTTTTAAAGGTTCGCACACAGGTTTTTTAAAATTACCTAATCCCACAAAACCTATTCGATCAATTCTATTAGATCATTCTAACTCGAATTTATTCATTTATGATTCTTTTGTTGGTGACGGGGGAAAAAGCATTTCTATTCCTTTTCATTTTCATCCTGACGTCAGAATTATAGCTCAATCTGAGAATGAGTGGGATATAAAAATCGATGCATTTCTTTTTAAGATAATAAACTTTAGTAAAGAAAAATGGGAGGCAAAAATACATCCTGCCCGAATCTCATTTTCTTACGGTACTTTTAAAGAAAGCTCTAAGCTTGTTTTTACAATTGATGAGTTATCAAATCCAGAATTAAAGATCGGCATTATTAGTATGAGTGATAATCAAAATTGCATTGATTCTAATTATGTATTGCAAATGTTCTCATTAGCTAATAAGAATTGATTCTACGTGATTGTATTATTTCTATATAGTTATACAATAATTATTGCATAGGAATGAGGGTTTTTAGCAAACAAAGTATCTCTACTGTTTCGGTACGCATTATTGTAATGTTTTCAGGGATTATTAGTAGTATAATAACGGCCCATGCTCTTGGTCCTGCTGGAAGAGGGGAATTAATAGCAATAACTACATTTGGCTTATCAGTTGCAAATTTTGCAAATTTAGGGTTTCCTTCTAGTAACACATACTATGTATCATCTGACATAAACCTATTAACGCCAATTTTTTTCAATTCAGCTTTCATATCTATTGGAGGAGGACTCCTTGCTTTTGTTTTGACTTTATTACTTTATTATCCAGAAGGTCATTTTTTTTTTCTAAAGTCAATTTATATGTTCTTTTTTGTCGCGACTACAATGATGGCGTCTTTCAGCTCTAATATTTTGGTTTCTATCAATAAAATAAAGCAGTATAACTACCTTGATTTACTGCAAAATATTTCTGTTATTTTCTTTTACATCCTTGGTTTTTTTCTCAAATTAAGTAGTGCATACTTTTTGATTTTTGGATTAATTGGTACTTCCATTGGGTCGATTTTCGGAATTATTAATTTAAATAAACTTTTAGTAAGTAAGAATTTACGCTTCAATCTAGGCCTATTTAAAAAATCTTTTAGGTATGCATTCAAGGTGTTTATAACAACATTTGTTGCTTTCTTTATTGCTCGGGGAAATATTTTTTTACTTCAAAAAACGCATACAATAAGTGAAATTGGATATTTTTCTATAGCACTACAGTTATATGATGCTATTGTAATTATACCATCTGCCATCGGGTTGCTTTTATTTCCACAATTAATCAAAAGTAGTGGATCGCAAAGGCATTCTAATATGATTAAAGTTCTTAAACAAGTAGCTTTAGTGATGTTTATTTTATGCTTAGGAGCTTTTTTTTCAATCCCCTTTTTAATACCACTAGTTTTCGGAGATAGTTTTCACCCATCTATAATAATAGCCCAGCTTCTATTGCCAGCAGCTTTTTTTATTGGACTAATGGGCGTTGTTTCACAATATTTAGCTTCAATTGGATATCCGATAGGACAGGTAATTATCTGGTTAATTGCATTTATTATTTGGGTTATTCTATCTAGTCTTTTTGTGCCTCAAAGTGGAGCTAAAGGAACGGCGATTGTTCTAACTATAGTAAATTTCTTAACATTTTTATTGTTATTTATTTTAAGTTATAAAAAAAAGAGGGAAAATGAAAGAGCAAAATGATGCAATTCTAACTTTAACTCCTATCTCTAAATCATATCATGATTCGCTTTTGGATTTTCTTGGTAGGGATGATATTCAATTTGATGATTTTGAATTCGCTACATTAAGGCGTCTCCCACTTCGTAAATTAATTCAAGCATTAAGATCAATTAGGTCGGTTAATTTGTATTTGGTGTATGAAACTGAAGCGGCTAAGAGTTTAGTTCCAATTCTTGGGTTAATAGCAGTTATTACTCATGCAAAGAATATTTGGATAGTTGATAATAATTTAGCTAAAAAAAAGTACCGTAGAGTTAATCTAATACTATCTGTAATTCAACTTGTCAAAGGAACTATTATTTCGCATATTGATTTAATGCTCTGTAAATATGAAATGAGACGTCTTTTAAGAGCTGAGCGAATACCTTTTGAACTTAAAAATCAGAAGGAGGTACTTTATATTAAAACAAACTTGTGGTTTGGTGTTCAAGTAGGAGGTTCAATCGGTCATATTTCTGGAGTAATAAATGCATTAGTCAAAAAACTTTATTCAGTTACTTACGTCTCTATGGAGCCTCCAGTAATGCTTGATAATAATGTTAATGTCAAACTAATACCTAATTTATCTAATTATGGTATTCCTCAAGAAATCAATCTCTACGGTTTTCAAAGACATGTTAATAAATTTCTTAAGTATCAAAAGACATTCAAAGGGAAAAATTTCTCTTTTATATATAGTAGAATGGCAATATCCAATTATGCAAATGTTTTAGCTTCAAGAAGATTAAAAATACCTCTTATTTTGGAGTATAATGGATCTGAAGTATGGGTTTCGGAAAAATGGGGTGGCGGCTTAAGATATAAAAAATCAGCTCAAATGGCAGAGGATGTTTGCTTAAAACATGCGCATTTGATCGTAGTTGTTTCTCAGGTGTTAAAGGATGAGCTAATTTCAAGAGGTATAGATAAAAGTAGGATTCTTTTTTATCCTAATTGTATTGATCCAGTTCATTTCAATCCATTTAAATTTACTAATAATCAAATAGAAACTCTTAGAAAGGAATATGGCCTTACTGCAAAGCATAAAATATTAACCTTTGTAGGAACATTTGGTCAATGGCACGGTGCTGAAAAGTTGGCAGAGGCGATAAAAGAGTTATGTGTAAATTATAAAGAATGGTTGATACGAAATAATGTACATTTTATGTTGGTGGGTAATGGACTGAAGATGAAAGAAGTAAAGGATTTAGTTGATAATATTATTTGTAAACCATTCGTTACATTAACGGGATTAATTCCTCAAAATGAAGCACCCCTTTATCTAACCATGTCTGATATATTAATATCACCCCATGTTGCAAATAGTGATGGGTCAAAATTTTTCGGGTCGCCTACAAAACTATTTGAATATATG
>Ga0233423_10000438_pt1 | contig 22607 bp, 15 predicted proteins | sample Watercolumn_Mata_FD_180713 | JGI IMG/M metagenome (GOLD analysis project Ga0233423, IMG submission 180713) | Freshwater microbial communities from Lake Matano, South Sulawesi, Indonesia - Watercolumn_Matano_2014_112_MG | ecosystem: Environmental > Aquatic > Freshwater > Lake | place: Indonesia...
GCCTGCCCCTGAGGGACACGACCAGCGGATACAAATGCTTCAAGCGGAAGGTCCTGGAGTCGATTGACTGGAAACAGGTCCATTCGGACGGGTATGCCTTCCAGATCGAAGTCAATCACAAGGCCTGGAAACTGGGTTTCAGGCTGGCCGAGGTCCCGATCATCTTTGCGGACCGCGCAGTGGGGCAGTCCAAGATGAGTTCGGGGATCGTCAGCGAGGCGCTCTGGATGGTCTGGCGTCTCCGTCTCCTGAGCTGTTTCGGCAAAGTGTGACCGGCCTGCCATGATCGCGTTGTCCGTCATCCTCGTCAACTACAATGTCAAGCGCTACCTGGAGCAGGCGCTTCTCTCCATCCACAAGGCCCTTGAGGGGATTCCCTCGGAGGTGATCGTGGTGGACAATGCCTCCAGCGACGGCAGCGTCCCCATGATCCGTTCCCGGTTCCCGGACGTGATTCTCATTGAGAACAGGGAGAACGCCGGGTTTGCCCGCGCGAACAACCAGGGATTGAAGCGCGCATCCGGGAAAACGGTATGCCTGATCAACCCGGACACCCTGGTCCGGGAGGATACGTTCAGCAAATGCCTGGCCTATCTCGCGCGGCATCCCGAAACAGGAATGGTCGGATGCAAGATTCTCAATCCGGACGGATCGTTGCAGCTTGCCTGCAGGCGCAGCTTTCCGACCCCCTGGGTCGCCTTTACCAAGGTGACCGGCCTCTCCGCCCTTTTCCCGAAGACCAGGCTGTTCGGCAAATACAACCTGACCTATCTGGACCCCGATCAGGAGGCGGAGGTGGACGCCGTCTCGGGATCCTTCATGATGGTGCGCAGGAAGGCCATGGACGATGCGGGCCTGCTGGATGAATCCTTTTTCATGTACGGAGAGGACCTCGATTGGTGCTACCGCTTTGTCCAAAAGGGCTGGAAAATATCCTATATCCCGGATACGCAGATCATCCATTACAAAGGGCGCAGCACTCAGGAGGCCTCGCTCGACGGAATCCGGCTGTTCTACCAGGCCATGTCCCTGTTCGTGGCGAAGCATTTTCCCAGAGGCTGGTCCATCATCCCCCGCTGGCTGCTGATGGCGGGCATTTGGCTGAGGGGGGGATTTTCATTCCTCTGCCGGCTGGCGGCGAGGCTCGCGCCCGCGCTGGTGGATCTCGCGTTCATGCAGGCGAGCCTGATCGCCGCCCTGCTGATCCGGTTCGGGCATCTGAAACACTGGCATTCCTACCGCCTGGTGGACCTGGTTTACACCCTGATATGGCTTGCGAGCCTGACGGCTGCGGGGGCGTACCGGAGAAGGGGCTACAGCTTTTCCAGGGCTGCGGCCGGCGTGCTCCTCGGCCTCATGGCGAACACCTCCATCACCTTCTTCTTCAACCAGTACGCCTATTCCAGGCATGTGGTACTCGTCGAAGGGATGCTGAACCTGATTCTGCTCGGCGGGTGGCGCCTGGCCGTCCGAATGGCCTCCCGCCTTCCGGGCCTCCCATTCCTCGGCAAGATCGGCCGGACCCTCCTTCGCAAGAGGGTCGTGATCATCGGAACGAGCAGCTCCGCCAGGCGGATCTATGTCCGGCTCCAGAATCAGATCGACTCGCTCTACTATGTGATCGGGCTGATCGGCATCTCCTCCGCGGACGTCGCGGACGTGAAATCCGGCCGGGAAATCCCCGTGCTGGGAACGCTGGACGATCTGAAACGCGTCGCCCGTTCGCACAGGATACAGGAGGCAGTCATTGCACCGGAGGCCATGACATACGAGCGTATCGTGGGGATGATGACACTGGGCAAGGAGCTCGGACTGGATTTCCGGATGGTGGCGCAGGACCTGGACGTGGTGATCGGAAGCGCGTCGGTCGATGCGATCGAGGATGTCCCGCTGCTGGACCTGGAATACAGGATTTTCTACGGATTGAACCCGTTTTTAAAACGAATTTTCGATTTTTTGATTTCGGGCTTGATTTTATGCCTGGCTTTTCCCATCTTTTTATGGGCTGCGATCCACCCCGGGATAAGGACCCGGAAGATCCCGCTATCGGACGGAAGCGGGGGATGTTTCGATGTCAAAACCTGGGAGCGCAAGGGCAGGCCGCTTGCGGGCTGGATCAGCAGGCTGCCGGCCTTCGGATCCGTACTGACAGGAAAAATGAGCGTGGTGGGCATCGAATGGATGCCCTGCGGGGAAGGCATCCGGGGTGCGGGATTCAAGCCCGGTTTGACGGGGCTGGTTCAGGTGAGCGGGAGCAGGAAGCTGAACCAGGCCGACAAGGAAAAATTCAACCTGTACTATCTCAAGAACTATTCATTTCTTCTGGATCTCGAAATCCTGATCAAGGCGTTGTTCCTGCATTAGGGAATGCCAAAAGAAGGCGGCCATGAGCGAGCGCGTTCTGGATTTTGAAAAGCCCATCGTGGAGCTTGAAAAGAAAATCGCGGAGATGAAGGCCCATACCGACGCGCACGGCATGGACCTGACCGACGAGATCCGCAGGCTGGAATCCAGGCTGCAAAAGTTGCTGCAGGACATCCATGCGAAGCTGACGCGCTGGCAGCGCGTCCAGTTGTCCCGGCATCCGAAGAGGCCCTACACGCTCGATTATATCGAGAGGATTTTTACGGATTTTATCGAACTGCACGGAGACCGGCTTTTCGGGGACGACCCGGCCCTGATCGGCGGGATAGCCAGGCTGGACGGAAGGCCGGTCATGGTGATCGGCCAGCAGAAGGGCCGGACCACCAAGGAGAACCTGTACCGGAATTTCGGCATGATGAATCCGGAGGGCTACCGCAAGGCCATCCGGCTCATGAAGCTGGCTGCCAAGTTCAAGAGGCCCATCCTCGTGTTCGTGGATACGCCCGGCGCCTACCCCGGCCTGGGGGCGGAGGAAAGGGGCCAGGGGGAGGCCATCGCCCGGAACATTTTCGAAATGGCCCATGTGCCGGTCCCCATCATCGTCTGCATCATCGCTGAAGGCGCGTCCGGCGGCGCGCTCGGCATCGGCGTCGGCGACCGCATCCTCATGATGGAAAACGCCTGGTATTCGGTCATTTCGCCCGAGGGATGCGCGGCGATACTCTGGCGGGATTCCGCCAAGGCTCAGCTGGCAGCCGAAATCCTCAAGCTCACCGCCCCGGACCTTTTCGCGCTCGGGGTGATCGACGAGATCGTGCCGGAGCCCCTGGGCGGCGCGCACCGGGACTATGATATGGCTGCCGGGACGGTCAAGGAGCGCATCCTGGCGAGCCTCGACATCCTGCAAAAGCTGGATTCCGGGGAGCTGATCGCAAAACGGCTCGAGAAATACGGGAAGATGGGGTTTTTCAAGGAATGAGGATTCGGGTCCGTTTCGGCCGTCTGTCATCCGGGGGCCGCATTGCGGCCGAAGGATCGGGCGCCCCGTGACGGCTTTTATAGGGAATTTGAATCTGCCTGATCCATTGAACAAGGGGAAATCATGCTGAGCAAGGACCTTCTGGATATTCTTGTGTGCCCGAAATGCAAGGGCGACCTGGAGTACGACCGCGAGAAGAACAAGCTCATCTGCGAAAAGTGCAGGCTGAAGTATTCGATCGAGGACGATATCCCCGTGATGCTGATCGACGAGGCTGAGTCCTTTTAAGCCCGCATCTTTTATTTCTCAAGAAGCATTTTTTTCGTCAGCACCCCGCCCTTCCATTCCAGCCTCCCCAGGTAGAGGCCGCTGGGCCAGGGGGAAGCGTCCCATGCAAGTTCATGCGTGCCGGGTTCGCGCTCCCCGTCCGCGAGCACTGCGATTTGCCTTCCGAGCGTATTGTACACCGTGAAACGGACCCGGGAGCGGATCGGGAGCTGGAAGGCGATGCGCGTCTTGGCATTGAAAGGATTGGGGAAATTCTGCCGCAGGGCGAAGGATCCGGGCGTCCCGGCCTGTCCGTTCACCAGGGAAACGGACTGGACCGTGACCATGATGCCCTGCACATCGAAAGCACCGTCCGGGTCTATGACCTTGAATTCCACCGTGGCTGTCCCCTGCCAGCCGGAGGAGGAGATCGTCACGCGGTTGTCCTCCAGTTCGACGGCCACATGGATGTCCGAGGAGCTCACACGCCAGGCGAGTTGATCCGGATCCACGCCTGCGGTCACGCAGCTGTCCAGGAGTATCTCATGGCTGGATCCGTCCATCAGGACAAGATCGGTCAGCCTCTGGATGCGCGGTGGGACCTTCATGCTTCCTCCGCCGTTCTCCGTATGCAGAATCGTCCCTTCCGTGCCGACCACCCATCCCCGGTTCGCGTCGATCCAGTGCATGCCGTTCAGCCACTCGGAAGTGGAACTGATCTGGCTGTACCAGGATTCTCCGCCGTCCGTGCTCTTCAGGATGGTTCCGTACCACCCTGCGATATAGGCGGTGCTTGCATCCACGAAATCGATGTCCACCAGGTGGTTCAGGGTGCCGCTGTCCTGGCGTTCCCAATGCCCGCCGCCGTCCGTGGTCTTGATCAGCGTGCCGTACCAGCCGACGGCCCAGCCGGTCATCGGGCCCGTGAATTGCACGGAAAGCAGCACCTCGCTGACGCCGCTCTCCTGATGGGACCATTGGGTGCCGCCGTTCACTGTCTTCAGGACCAAGCCCTGATTTCCGACCGCCCAACCGGTCTGCTTGTCCAGGAACCAGAGGGATTGGATGTTCTGTCCGGTTCCGGTCTGGTAATGCCTCCAGTTGGTCCCGCTGTTGGTGGTGCGGGAGATCAGGCCGTTCTGGCCGCCGACCCAGCCGCATTCCGGGCTGATGAAAAATACCGTGAACAGGTTCTCCGTCCTGCCGAAGTAGCGGTTGACCCAGGTCCGGCCCGCATCCGTCGTTTTCAGCAGCGTGTAAACCCATCCTGCCGCATAACCGGTCTGACCGTCGACGAAACACACCTCTTCCAGGTTTCTCCATGTCTCGCTTTTCTGGGAAAACCAGGATGTGCCTCCGTCCGTCGTGGCCAGGATGTTGCCGTCCCTGCCCACCGCCCAGCCGTTCGAGGGGGATGCGAAGGTGATGTCGTTGAACCACACGCCGCTCCCGGATGTCTGGAGATTCCAGGTCTCGCCCCCGTCCGTGGTTTTCAGAATCTGCCCCGCGCTACCTGCGATGAAGCCGGTGGTCCCGTCCGCGAAACGGACGTCGTAGAGGCGTTCGCCGACTCCTGTTTCCCGGGTCGTCCAGTTCCTTCCGCAGTCGGTCGTCTTGAGCAGCAGCCCGTTTTCCCCAACTGCGAAACCGGTACGGGGATCCGTGAAGGTGAGCGCGAAAAGAGGCGTTTTCAGGCCGGATGCCTGGTTCTCCCAAGATGATCCGCCGTCCGTTGATTTCAGAATACCGCCCGATCCTGCGATGTAAACCGTGTCCGCATCGATGATCTGGATGTCATAAAGCCATTCCGAGGTCACATCCAGCGGATTCCAGCTATGCCCGTCCCCGGTGCGGAGGATGGTCCCGTTTCCGCCCACAATCCAGCCCCTGCGCGAATCGATGAAGTCTGCATCGTAAAGCCATTCGCGGGTTCCGGATTCCTGGCTTCTCCAGGTCTGGCCCCCGTTCGTGGTCTTCAGAATGGTCCCGTATCCGCCCACGCAGGTCCCGGTCGCCGCATCGAGAAAAATGATTCCGTGAAGGGATTCCTCGGTTCCGCTGTCCATGAGCTTCCAGGTGTTTCCGCCGTCGGTCGTCTTCATGGCCAGCCCGTCCGTGCCGCTGAGATAGCCGTTGGCCTGATCGGCGAAATCGATGGAGAGCAGATTGTAGCGCATGCCTCCCATGTGGACCTGCTGATGCCAATTTTCGCCTCCGTCCGTCGTGAAAGCGATGGATCCGGAGCCGCCGACCGCGCAGGCCGTTTCCGCGTTCAATACACACAGCCCGTACAGGGCATTGCCCTGCGGTTTCGGATTCTGCCAGGACCAGTCTTCCTGTGCAGCTGCCCCGCCTGCTGCGAAGAGCAGCGCCCACAGGGCCGGGCTCATTCTGGATCGGCTGTTGCAGGAACTTCTTTTTTTCATTTTCGCGACCTGCTGGTTGACTTGAATCTGTCAGCGAGCGTATTCCCCGCGGCTTCCCGCAGGGCCCGCCCCCGGCTTTGACCCGGGGCCTGTCCCGGGCTATGACCCGGGATAAGCGAGCGAATTGAAATGTCTTCCCTTACAGAACGAAGGTCCCTCGCCGCTTGGGGCGGGGAACCTTCAATTTTGACCGGCCTTTTGTCTTGTGCGCGCCGGCCCTGATGATGAGGGATTCCTGGGGATCGGACAGGAATATGCATCCGTCCTCCTTCACCCAGACCATCTCCTCCACTGTGACGATGCCGTGGCCTTCGACGTGCAGCCTCGGTTCGAGCGTGTAAACCTGGTCCTGCTCGACGACCGAATAGGGCAGGTCCTTATAACGGTCCCATTTCGGGCATAGCAGCCCGGATCCGTCATGGGCCTTCCGTCCCACTTGATGTCCGAGTGCATGCGGGTATTCGGCGTACCCGGCATCCACAATGCATTGCCTTGCAGCCGCATCCACGGTCCAGCCCATGACACCGGGCCTCAGCACCGCGGCCGCCCTTCTGATGGACTCATGGATGGTCCGGAAGCCTTTTTCGACATCAGGCGGAGCGAAGAGCTCCCCCTTGTCCGGAAAATACCAGGTCCGCTGAAGGTCCGCTGCGTAATCCTGTTTTTTCACGCCGAAATCGATGTTCATGAGATGGCCGGGCCTGATGATTCTCTCAGTGGGGGCTGCATGGGCGCCTGCGCTTTCCGGGCCCGTGAACACAGCCGGGCACTGGTCCGGGTCCCAGGCTGCTTCCAATCCCTTCTTCCGCATCTCCCTGCGGATGAAGTCCGCCACATCCTGTTCGGACATACCGGTTTTTACATAATCCGTCACCGCGTCGAAAATCCTCAGGGTGGCATCCACTGCCAGGCGTATTCTGCGCACCTCCTCAGGTGTTTTTCTGCCGCGCAGGGCCGAGATAACCGCCTCGCTGGAAACAAGGCGTTCCAGAAATGGCGTGCCCTGCAGGTAACCGGCAAGCATCAGGTACATGCCGTGCGTGAGCCCGTCCGCCATGACGTCGTTCTGTGAATAGTTCACTGCGATGGTCGCAGGATTCAGGTCCGTCAGAAAACGGATGAGATCCGGCGCGATGGAATCCTTGTATCCCGTGACCTCATAAGGGGCATGATCCCTGATGTTCTGCACATCGAGGCTGCCCACGATCGCCTTGGCTTGACCCCCGGGCGTCAGAAGAAAGGCGGACGGCCAGGTGCAGTTCGTCCCGAGCAGGAGGTCCAGCACGGGGTCAGGCGTGGATGACGTTTCGCGCACGAATATCAGCCAGCAGTCGATCCCCTTTTCAGACAGGATGCCGCGGGCCTGGTCGAGCTTCTGGACCCTGATGTCTCCGTCATTTTTCCGCATGGGAATCCCTCTGCACCCTGCTGTAGCTGACGAATGCAAAATACCGGCTGTCCGGCGACCAGGACGGCACATTGATGGTGCCCTGCCCCCCGTAGAGGACGGCCGGCGTCTCCGCAGGCCCGCCGCCTGCAGGCATGAGCCGCAGGCGCACGATCTGTTCAGGCGGGTGACCCTTCACAGACCCGTCATAGGAAAGGAAAACAATCCATTTCCCGTCCGGGGAAGGATGCGGGAACCAGTCGCAAAAGGCCTCGTCTGAGGTCATCTGCACGGGATTCGATCCGTCCGAGCCGATGCGCCAGATATGCATCCGGCCGGTCCGCTCGGAGTTCAGGAAAATGAATTTCCCGTCCGGGCTGTAATCCGGCCCGTCATCCAGGCCGGATTCCCTGGTGAGGCGCCTCTCCTGTCCGCCTTCGGCCGGGATGTCGTAGACGTCGAATTCGCCGCCCCTTTCTGCACAATAAGCCAGGGTTTTCCCGTCGGGAGACCAGCCGTGCCAGTATGAAGGCGCCTTCTCAGTCACCAGCCTGGGCTGCCCTCCGGAGCCGGGGAGCACGTATATCTTGGAACCCGCGTCGGTTTGATTGCTGACTGCGAGCCAGGCGCCGTCAGGAGAAAGCCCGTGATCGTTGTTGCAGGCGTCCAGTACTCCGGTATCCAGCATCCTGAGCGTTCCTCCCGGCACTGGAATGGTATAGATGCGCCCCTTGCTGTTGTAGTACAACAGGGATCCGTCCCTGGACCAGTTGGGCGCCTCGAAATGGTTTTTTTCCCTGAGAACGATGCGTCTGGATCGTGTTTCGAGTTCCATCACTTCCAATGTGCTTTCCAATACGCGGGCCGTGTCCGGGACCGGCCCCGGATTTTCAAATCGAACATTGGAGAACATGGCTGACTCCGATGTGGTCGAATCGTGCGAGCAGACCAGGAGACCCGCATAAACCGGGTCCGAGAGGTCAACCCTTGCGACACCAGCGGGCTGGAAGGGCTCCCCTTTCCTGGACAGGGACAGGGAATAGACATTCCCCCTTCTCTGAAGCAGCAGTGTGACAGGCGCCCGGATCTGCGGCCGGACTTCCAGGGTCGGTCCGCCCTTCTTTTCCCTGTACTGCAGGGAAATCAGGCCGTCTCCGTGTATGACCGCGTCGGCGTAGGCCGCATCCTTTGAAAGATCCTGCCTGACCATCCACCCGGCCTTCCGGTGTTCGTGGCTGCCCTTGCCGATCCACTCGATGTCGCACTGGAGATCCAGATCCCCGTTGACTCTGTTCCATGCGAAAAAGAATCCGTCCCGGTTTTCCCACAGGTTGTGGCCGCCTCCGGTCAGGATCACGGACGACTTCTCAGGCGCGGGTTTGATCTCTCCGGTTTTGCACGACCCGATGGATGCCGTGCCTTCCCAGGATATACGGTTTTTGGTACAACCTGCAATGAAGAGCATGATGATGCAGGGGATAAGAGCGTAAACCGGATTGACCGGAGCGAATCGGGAAGCTCGCCTTTTCCGAATATAGCTGCAATAAAAGAAAGGGATTAAAGAGATGGGATGAACAATTTTAATCCACCGGATGGCTGTATTTTTTAAGCCTGTCATAAGCACACCTTAGGCTGAATTCTGTTGTTTGTTTAATAAGATCCTGAAAAACCCATATTTAGTTCATTATTTTCTTTTTTTACAATTTTTAGTTTTCCGGTTCGAATCCCTGAGTTCCTTTTTTCGGTCATAGCCCGGGAATTGTTAATTTTTTGCAATTTATATTTTATTTAACAAAAACCATGCCCTGTCTTTACGCATCATTGCCGGAATTCGGAATAGAGCAAAACACGGTGCATCAGCCGGATCTCACATAGTTTGATTTGCTTCTATTCTGAAAATGCCGGAAGGCTTGTGGGCTGAAAATCCAAGCGAGGATGATGAAGGCTTACGGGCAGCGAGCAGCGGGAATGCCCCCGCTGAAAGATTGATGCTCCCCGGAGGTGAGTTGCCGGGGAATCTTCGATCCGCAAGAAAAAGGCATTTCTATTTTTGTTTGCTTACCCCGGGTCAAAGCCCGGGACGGGTCCCGCGGCAAGCAGCGGGGAATGCACTCGCACCTAAATTCAATCTCCGGAGATGAAGCATTCGCATCCAGCCGCCCGACCCGCTTTCGGAAAAACGGATCGCTTCCGCAATGAACCGCATTTTCCGGCAAATTCTCCAGAACTTGACATGTGTTTCATTGTGGAACATTTGTTCGATATGAGACATAAAATGGGGGCTTTGAGCGGATCCGATTACAGTATTCCGGATTGATATAATACATTGAATAATAAAAAGTCTGGTGAGATGTTGTTTTGTAAGTCAGATATAAACAAATAATTGATTGCGTGAGAACAAAGGTTCGTTTTTCTAAAATTTTCTGAGAAAGAACGTTTTGTTTTTTGTGCTTATGGCATGTAATTTGTTTATATAATTTCGGATTTTTAAAATTTCCCCCTAAGGCGCCCCCGACGGGATGAAAGTGCTGAATGAGTAACCCTGTCGGGGGATTTTTTTTGCATTCCCGCAATGGTTTTCTTATATTTATCATGAGAAACGGGGGAGGACGAAAAATGAAACTGCATCGTTTTTTTGTCTTACTCTTTGTTTTTTTTATATTTCATGCACGGGCTCAGCATTCGGAGGGGGAAACCGGTATAGGGCTGAGTGCGAGCGGTATCAAGTTGATCGGCGGGTCGCACGATGCCTCGCTCATCAATTCCATGACCGGAATGATGATGAAGTACTCATTCTCCGAATGGATTACCGCGGAGTTGTTCGCTGGGCTCGGCTGGGTCAGGCCGCGCACGACGGAATCCCATTTCACGGCAAAAGGGGGATACCGGACGTATCTTTACCCGTTCTCCGTGATCCTGAGGTACAATTGCTGCCCGCTGGAAAATTGGAACCCGTACATCGGATGCGGCATCGGCATGTTGCACTGGAACCTGCGGGATGTGAGCGGAGAAGACCACTGGTTTCCGCTGCCTGAATCCGGTAAATCGATTTCCGGGAAACAATACAATTTCACGCTGGCCGTCAAGATCGGCACAGAATATTTCATGTCCGATCATTGGGGTTTGGATGCGGCGCTTCAATTCACGCGCCTGATGGATCAGAACCTGGACAACATCGGGGAGGGGGACGCAAACGACGTTCTGGTCGAATTGCGGGTCGGATTGATTTATTCATTCGGCGGCAATCCGGACAAGGACGGGGACGGCATACCGGACCGCCAGGATCTGGCGCCCATGCTGGCTGAGGATTTCGATGGATTCGAGGATGCTGACGGCCGTCCGGACCTGGACAACGACAGGGACGGCGTTCCGGATGCGGATGACCATGCCCCTGTTTTTCCTGAGGACAGGGACGGATTCCAGGATGACGACGGCATACCGGATCTGGACAATGACGGGGACGGCATCCTGGATGCCGAGGATGCAGCGCCGAACGAGCCCGAGGACATGGACGGGGTAGAGGATCAGGACGGCGCGCCGGATCCGGACGGCGACGGCGACGGGATCGACGATATCAGAGATCTGTACCCGGACCAGCCCGAAACTTTCAACGGTTATCAGGACCAGGACGGATGCCCCGACGTGAGTCCCATGTCCATCCCATTCGAAGCAGGGAAGAAAATCAGTTTCCCCGCCATTTCTTTTGCTGTGGGGAAGTCGCTGCTTCCGAAATCAGCGGAAATGAAGCTGGACGAAATCATCCAGGTGCTCAGGGAGAACCCGGAGGTCCGTCTTGAAATCAGGGGTTACACGGACAATGCGGGCAATGACCTGCAGAACCTTCAGCTGTCGCAGCGGCGCGCCGATGCGGTGAAGGCCTATCTGGTCAAGGGCGGCGTGAATTTCGCAAGGCTGAGTTCCGTCGGATACGGCGAGGCCGATCCGGTCACCTCCAATGCGACCGAGGAAGGCAGAAGAAAGAACAGGCGCATCGAATTTCTCAGGCTGGAGGACTGACGTGGCATCGTGCCTGCGCGAGAGGGCCATCCGGTACAAGGGCGGTAAAATCGACATTTATTTTTTTGCAGGCCGCTGCACGCATGTGGCGGAATGTCTTCGCGGCGCTCCGGCTGTCTTTGATTCCATGCGCCGGCCCTGGATCGTGCCGGACGCGGAAGAGCCGGACTCTGTCGCGCAGGTGATCGAGCGCTGTCCGACCGGGGCGCTGCATTACAAACGAAAGGACGGAGGTCAGGAAGAAATCCCGCCTCCATTGAACAGCTTGTCCGTCCAGGCGGACGGCCCCATCTATTTTCACGGGCAATTGAAACTGCAAGATGCGCAGGGCGGGCTTTTACTTGAAGAAACACGGCTGGCCCTGTGCCGCTGCGGCCTTTCAGGCCGCAAGCCCCTTTGCGATGACAGCCATGAATACGAATTCACGGATGACGGCGATCTGCCTGAACACAAAAGCCTTGAGGCATTCCCTGTACCTGAGGCCGGCGCTGTGAATGTCATCATCAAACCTGCCGGGCCGCTGGTCGTTGAAGGTCCCTTCCTGTTATGGGATTCCGGCCGCAAAAAAGCGCTTCGCCTGATGCATGCGGTTCTGTGCCGCTGCGGCGCATCCAGGAACAAGCCTTTTTGCGACGGCAGCCACAGCCATGCCGGTTTCACAGGAGATTAGGGCATGATGAAAATCGGGCGATCCATCGTCCTGGAAGACAGGGAACTGGCATTTTCCTTCATCCGGTCCTCAGGGCCGGGCGGGCAGAATGTGAACAAGGTTTCAACAGCCGTGCAGCTGCGCTTTCAAGCGGCTGCATCCAAAAGCCTGCCGGAAGAGGTCCGCAGCAGGCTCATCCGGCTGGCCGGGAAAAAGATGACGCGCAGCGGGACACTGGTCATCACTGCCGGCAGGTTCAGGAGCCAGGAAATGAACCGCGCGGACGCGATCGAACGCCTGACACGGCTGATCCGCCAGGCCTCTTTAACCCCAAGGCTCAGGAAAAAGTCGAAACCGACAGCTGCCTCAGTGGAGCGGCGCCTGGAGGCCAAGAGGCGGAGAAGCAGGATCAAGAGGATCAGGGGCATCGGGGCAATGGAAAATGGTTGATGGGAAATCCGGCCTCTTTTCCCGAAAAGCTTTCAACTCGAAATACTGCTTCCGCGGTTAGCCTGCAGATCGAAGAATTCCGGCCGAAGTGATAGCAAGTAATACCCACAGCCTGCATACCTATCTTAATGGAAAGCTTGCGTTTGTGGCTTCAATCTCCTGCCTTTAATTCATAAAGAACAATAATAACAGATACTTGACTTTTGCCAGCCCTCTTTATTTTAATAACAGGGCAGATCCCATCATGGGATAGGCATAAATATTGTCTTGAAAACTGGTGATTCGCAGATGCCTGCAAATCATGCCTGAACGGCGGGAACCGGTCATTGCTGGCGGAAGGAAATTCCCCATTTTGAAAGGCGAAACGGAAAAAACACTGCATTTGTTGGCCTGGACAAGCATATTTCAGGCACGAAAAGATTCGGCGCGGTTTTTGCAAAAGGGGTTTTGTACGTTGACCATGGATAGAGATGTTACGAATCATTCACAATATTGACTGGAAAAACACTTGGGAGGTCTAGGATGTTCGGCATGATCATTCTCGCGTTCCTGGCCGGGGGGCTTTTCGGTATGATGGGAATGGCCGTACTTGCATACGGTTCTAAAACCAGCCTGCTGAGAGAGAACGGTGTCATGCGGCAGAGGCTTCAATTCCTGGAGAGCGATAAAAGGGATCACAAGCAGTACCAGGACGTCAAGGATCCTAAACCTCAGGTACATACCCTGATCAATTGAGGCGGCACAGGTCCGTGAAGCGAGGATGATGACCCTCAACGGGTGAGGCCGGAAGACAGCCGGCAGACCCATGGCAAAAACCCAAAAAGGGCATGCGGAAGCGCATGCCCTTTTTTTTCGCTTGGTTTCGGAGAGAGTAGCCCAAGATTCGGAAAAATGAGGAAGATCAAAGATGGATCTCAGATTAACGATTGCAGATATCAGATCTGTAAATAAATCTGAGATCGTTAATCTGGATTCTGAAATCTGAGATCGATTTTTGTGGTGGGCGGCAGCTGGCTTCCTCGGATAATAAATTTGTAATTTTGGATTTTTGATCGCGCTTTGAAGACGGAAAACAGTTTAGTTGAAGCTCCACCCGGCAAGCCGCGGGATATGCGCTCCCTGACCGATCCAAATCAGCAATCCGCAATCCTCAATCAAAAATCCATTTCTGTAATTTTCCTGTTTCATGCTTGCCTTTCTTTATAATCTTTCGTATAATCCCTATCGTCTTGCTTCCATTGTTTTTTCTCTTCCATGAAGGAGGATCAGATGAAGATGCGGTTTCACCTGTCCGCGGCCATGCTGCTTGCGTGCATGCCGTTTTTCTTCTGTGCAAGAACCGCCACTGTCAAGAACGGCGCGTACACGTACGAAACCGTGAAAGGGGATCCCCTGAAGGCGAGGATTTACACGCTTGAGAACGGCCTGAAGGTGTACATGACTGTCTACAAGGATGCGCCGCGCATCGCAACCGCCATACCCGTGCGCGTGGGGAGCAAGAACGACCCGGCTACCAACACGGGCCTGGCTCATTATCTCGAGCATCTGCTTTTCAAGGGCACGGATGAAATCGGAACAAGCGATTTTCAAAGGGAGAAGCCCCTGCTGGACCGGATCACCAGCCTCTATGAAATGCACAGGGCGGAAACCGATTCCGCGAAACGCAGGGAAATCTACCAGAAAATCGACAGTGTCTCCTTTGCGGCTTCCAAATTCGCCGTGGCTGTGGAATACGACAAGATGCTGGCCCTGATCGGGGCGGACGGCACCAACGCGTTCACGAGCAGCGACGTCACCTGCTACATCAACGATGTGCCGTCGAACCACATCCGGCAGTGGCTGCGCATCGAGGCGGAACGTTTCAGGGATCCCGTGTTCCGGCTTTTTCATACGGAACTGGAGGTGGTATACGAGGAGAAAAACCGCTCCATGGACAACGACTACCGGAAACGGTCCGAAGCCCTGAACGCAGGCCTTTGGCCGACCCATCCCTACGGCACGCAAACCACGCTGGGCAGCCCGGAGCATCTGAAGAATCCTTCCCTTGCGCGCGTATACGATTATTTCCGCACCTGGTACGTGCCGAACAACATGGCCGTGTGCCTGTCCGGCGACTTCGATCCGGACAGCATGATCGTCCTCGTCGACGAAACGCTCGGCAGGCTGGAGCCCAGGGAAATTTCCGCAACGGATCTTCCGGTCGAGGCGCCGATCGCCGAACCGGTGGTCAAGGAGGTGCTCGGGCCGGACATGGAAAGCATTGTGCTCGGATTCCGCTTTCCCGGCTCCAGAACCAGGGAGGCCGAACTGCTGCTGGTCTCGGACTGGATCTTGAGCAACGGAACGGCTGGCATTCTGGACCTGAACCTGAGGCAGAAACAGCTCGTCTTGGATCCCTCCTCGGGCACGGACATCAGGCCGGATTATTCCGCCCACGTTTTCAGCGCCAGGCCGCGCGAAGGCCAGAGCCTCGAGCAGGTCAGGGACCTGCTGCTGGCCCAGGTCGATTCGCTGAAGGCGGGCGCATTCCCGGACTGGCTGCCCGGCGCTGCGGTGAAGCATCTGAAGCTCAATGAAATACGCGGATTCGAAGACAACTGGAGCAGGGCGTTCGCGTTTGTCGATGCCTTTGTGGAGGACCGGAAATGGGAGGAGGCTGTTGAGAAATGGGGTTTCCGCGAGAAGATCACCAAGAAGGACATCGTGGATTTCGCGAACCGATTTTACGGCGACAACTACATAGCCGTTTACAAGAGGACAGGCAGGGATCCGAACGTGATCAAGATACAGAAACCGCCCATCACGCCTGTGGAACTGAACCGGGATGTGCAGTCCGGATTCCTCAAATCCATCGAGGATATGAAATCCCCGGACATACAGCCGGTATTCATTGATTTTCAGAAGGACCTGGACCGTTTCACGGTCAAAAAGGACATCCCGGTCCTGTACAAGCGGAATTTTGAAAACGAAGTCTTTTCCATCAATTTCCTGGCGGATATGGGCCAGAACCACGACCGGAGGCTCGCCACCGCCATGTCGTATCTCACCTATCTCGGCACCTCGAAGTACACGGCGGAGCAGTTCAAGCAGGAGATGTTCAAGCTGGGCTGTTCATTCAGCGCCTGGTCATCCGAAGACGAAACCGTCGTTTCCCTGTCCGGGCTGGCCGGGAGTTATGAAAAAGGCCTGGAGCTTTTGGAGCATCTCCTGGCTGATGCGCAGCCGGATTCTGCCGCGCTGGCAAACCTGGTCCGGGACATTCTGAAAAGGCGCGCGGACAGCAAGCTCAACAAGGGGACGATTCTGAACGCGGCGATGTTCAATTACGCGACATGGGGTAAAAAATCCCCTTTCACGAATATCCTCTCCGGAGAAGAGCTCGCTTCATTGAAACCTTCCGAATTGACGGAGCTGATCAAGGGATTGAACCGGTATCCGCACCGGGTTTTGTACTACGGCCCGCTTTCGAAGGAAAAACTCGCTGCGGGACTGGACCGACTGCACCGGGTTCCTGAAGCATTCGAACCCATTCCTGAGCCTGTGAAATTCGAACAGGTGCCCACAGAAGAGAACAAGGTTTTCGTATGCGATTACGACATGAAGCAGGCGGAAATGATCATGCTCTCCAGGAGCGTGCCTTACGACAGGTCCGGGATGGCGATCCGCGCCCTGTTCAACGAGTACTACGGAGGGAACATGTCATCCGTGGTTTTCCAGACGCTTCGCGAGTCCAAGGCCCTGGCCTATTCAGTATGGGGCGCGTACCTGACCCCGGACAGGCCAGAGCGCGCCCATTACATTCAAACCTATATCGGCACGCAGGCGGACAAGATCGACCTGACCCTGAACGGCATGTTCGACCTGCTGAACCACATGCCGGAGACGCCGAGTGCCTTCTCCGACTGCAAAGAGGCGATTGTGAAGCGGATACAGACGGAGCGCATCACCAAGGAAAACATCCTCTGGACGTACGAACAGGCCAAGCGGATGGGCAACGACGACCGGGACCACCGTGCGGATGTGTACGAGCAGATGCCTGCCATGACCCTGGCGGATCTCAAGCGTTTTTTCAGCAGGCACATACAGGACAAGAAATACAGCATACTCGTTCTCGGAGATGTCAAGAAGCTCGATTTCAGCGTGCTCAACAAGTATGGAAAGGTCACGAAGCTGAGCCTGGAGGAGGTGTTCGGGTATTGATGTCGGTGTTAGGGGATCGGGGATAGGGATTCGGGAAATTTTCAGGGGTGTCATCCCGGGTGACACGGGCCGCAAGATTCCGTGTTTTGATCATGATCCTTGAATGCAATAGGTGGCAGCGGGCCTCACGCCCGGGATCCAGGGGGCGGGGGACCGCAAATTCCGTTTCATGATCAATCACGATTTTTCTTGACATCCCCTGTATTTTTCTTTATATTTTTCAGCTTTTTGAATGGTGGGTATAGCTCAGCTGGTCAGAGCGCCAGGTTGTGGCCCTGGAGGCCATGGGTTCGATCCCCATTACTCACCCGAGAAAGGAAGCGGCTCTTTCAAATACAGGCTTTTGTCCCCATCGTCTAGAGGCCTAGGACTCAGGATTTTCATTCCTGCAACCGGGGTTCGAATCCCCGTGGGGACGCCAGATACAGCCCGGGCGGAGATCCGGGCTTTTTGTTGCGGCCATCGGGCCAGGTGCTGAATAAAAAAATCCATGCGATCATGATCCAAAAACCGAAAGCGGAACTGGAGAAGCTCTGGCTCCAGTTCGGCGCTGAATTATCCGCCTTCATCCGAAGCCGTGTCCCGCAGAAGGAAACGGCCGAGGATATCCTCCAGGACGTCTTTGTCCGCATCCACGCCGGCCTGGCCGGCTTACGGGATCAAGGCCGGATGGAAAGCTGGATTTATCAGATCGCCCGGAACGCAGTAGCGGATTATTATCGCTCCCGCAGGTATGATGCCGGAATTACTGAAGACCTTCCGATTGAAGATAATTCGGATTCGGAAGAGAATGCTTCGGAACGGCTGATCCCGGCGGTCCGCGGCTTGGTGGAAGCCCTTCAGGAACCTTACCGGGAGGCTTTGATCCTGACCTCCTACCAGGGGCTCAGCCAGAAGGAACTGGCGGATCGCTCGGGCATTTCCTTTTCAGGCGCGAAATCCAGGGTGCAGCGGGCGAGGCAGATGATCCGGGATGCGCTTCTGGCCTGCTGTCATTTTGAATTCGACAGCCGGGGGAAGATGCTCGATTTCTATGAGCACTGCTGCTGCTGCGCAGGGCGGTGACTCCCGCGCCATTGCCGCTTCTGATCTGACGGCCCGAGTATACACATGCCGCTTTCCCTAAAGATCGAAAATTCCCCGCCAGTGAGCTGCCGGGGAGCTTCAATCATCCCGCTCCTCTTTTTTGAAAACCTAAAAAAATTTTGCGTCCTTCCTTGACTTTCTCCGTCTATCGGGATGAAAACAAAACGAGGAGGACTTGCCATGAGTTTCATCCCGGATATCCTGTCGAAAGCTCTGATGCATGTTTTTCAAACTCTTGTTAAAAACTGGCCTTACCTGCTCGCGAGCACGGCGGTCGCCGGACTTCTGAATGCCTACCTGGACGCGGCCCGCGTATCCTCCTTCTTGAAGCGGTACCGGCGGGCAGGGGTGATCGCTGCAACAGCCGTTGCGGTCGCAACGCCGTTATGCTCATGCGGAACCACGGCCGTCATCCTCGGTATGATGGCCGGCAGGATGCCGTGGGCCCCTGTCGTCGCGTTCATGGTTTCTTCACCCCTGACCTCTCCGCAGGGATTGGTGTACAACGCCGGCCTTTTCGGATGGCCGTTTGCCCTGGCCTTTTTCGGCGCATCAATCGCTTTGGGGCTGGGAGGCGGTTTGATCGCCTCTATATTGGAAAACAAGGGCTGGCTGGCCGGTCAATGGCGTTATGCCATTTCCCGCTGCCGACGCGGTACAGTTGAATCTTTGGAGCCGAATGCCGGAACTGGGTGCGGCTGCGGAACGTTCCCTGTTTCGAAGCGGCCTATCGTCAGACTGCGGCAAGCAGCGGGAGCAATGTTGCATATCGGCCCGCGGCTGTTGATCCTGTTTCTTGCCTTTTCATTCGCGGGGACCATCCTGAACAGACTGATTCCGGCGGAGTGGGCGTCAGCACTTTTCGGCAAGGGTCATGCCTACAGTGTCCCGTTGGCCGCCCTTCTGGGATTGCCGATCTACATCAATGCGGAGGCTTCCCTTCCCCTGGTGCAGGCCATGATTGGAGATGGAATGAGCCGGGGAGCCGTGCTCGCCTTCTTGATCGCCGGGGCAGGCACGTCCATCGGGGCCATTTCCGGCGCCCTCACCATCGCACGACGGCGTCTGGTCGGGCTGGTCGTCGGGATTCTCTGGACAGGTGCGGTGGTATTCGGCTATGCCTATGATGTTCTCTTGACGACGAATTTCTTTTAACGGGGAAGAGGACCTGAACAAATCATGGAGGCTCCCCCCGGCCGGCATTGGGGAGCCTCCATGTTCCGCTATCGAAGGATAACGTGGCATGGCCAAATCGCCGGGATTATTCCTGTAAGGCGAAGAGCAAAAAGATGGCTGCCGAAAAGGATCAGGAAGAGTTTGAATCTGACAGCGGGCGCAATCCCCGCCTTACAGATGGCGGGCAGGCCCTGCTGAAAGCCGTGGGGAATGCGTTGGCTGTCAGATTCAAAGGCAGGTTTGTTTATCCCTGTTCATCTGAACGGCATCAGGGATAAACAATTCGTCTTGTAGATGAGAGGGTCTGAGGCCAAGAAATCAGGAGCCGTCCCGTCTGATGCTCATTGTCGGGTTGGATTTTCTGTAAAATTGCTGATTTTTTTGGGTACCCAAGCGAGATCCAGTAAACTTCCCAAAATTATCCCCAACTGCATGCCTGCCATTCGCGGGATAAGCATACCGTCCCCGTCGGGACGCCGGATAAAGCCCCGATTGAAGTCCGGGTTTTATTGTCCCCTGATGAGACGTGGCACTGTATGTAATATTCCCCTCAGCTCCTGTTGGAAGGGATCCGGATCCTACAGACGGGGATCCGTAGTGTCTCGCTTGAAAGTTCCCGGCCTTATTTTAAAAACAGGAGCTTTTTCACGTCCGCCCGGCCGCCTGATTTCAGGATGCATACATACAGGCCCGCAGCAGCGGTTTTCCCCGCATCGTCAAGACCGTCCCAAGGGACCGAATGCATCCCCGCCTCGAAGTGCCGATTCGCCAGTGTCCGGACCTTTTGCCCGAGCATGTCATGGACGCACAGCTCGATGCCGGATGAATGCGGAATTTCAAACTGAAGCATCGTGGACGCATTGAACGGGTTGGGATGGTTCGGCTGCAGTCCGAACCGGCCCGCCACGACAGCGTCCGCTTGTTGAACGGCGGTCGGCACGGCCTTCGGATTGGAGAAGGCTGTGGTGTTTCCCTCTGCATCCGTGGCTGTGGCGGTGACATTCGGGCCGGAAAAACCCCCGGTCCATTCCCAGGTGCCGCCGGCATCGGCGTTTACCTGTCCCAGGAAGGTTTTACCCTGGTTTCCGGCATCCTCAAACAATTCGACGATGTTCAGCGGCGATGCGTATCCGAAAACCCTTCCCGTCCCCGGATCGGCGGTTTCGATAATGGGTGGTGCAACGCCTTCGTTGGCGCCGTCCGTGAGGAGGATGCCCCCGCTTTCGTTCAGGGTGATGCTGTTCTGAGAGAGGGTGATTTTCCTGGCCTGCGGGCCCTTCAATTCGACGCCCCATCCCGTATTGCCGATGATCTGATTGTCGCACAGCGTGTCCCGGTACGCGATGTCCTGGAGGCGGGCTCCGCCTTCATCGTTGGGGATGACCGTGTTTCCGTCCGGGGCCAGGCCGATGAGGTTCTGCTGAAGCAAGCACTTTTCAGAATACCCGCTCATCACCAAGCCGAACAGATTGCCGCAGAAAACGTTCCTGACGAACCGGTTGCGCAGGCCCCCGAAATGGGCGCCGTAGAACACGTTGCCGAGATCCTTGTTCCCTGAGGCATCCAGCCCGCACCAGTTGAAGGCGAAGGTGTTGTAGGCGGTGGAGTCGCCGGCGGTGCACATGCCGCTCCACCCGTTTCCGGAAATGATGTTGCCCAATTCCGCGGAGAGGCCTCCGACGGTGTTGTGGCGAGCCCCGTTTTCGATGCGGAGGCCGTGGAGATAATTGGGAAGCGTGTCCATCCCCGTCGCGTCGAGGCCTATCCAGTTTCCGCTCACCCGGTTGGAATCCGTGCCTGCATCCGTGATGATCAGGCCGTAGGCGTTTCCGCTGATGATGTTTCTTTCCTCGATGACATTGGCGCAGGCCTTTCCGCCGATCATCACGCCCACCGTATTGTTCCCGATCCGGTTGAGGCCGCTGATGTCCGTGCCGATCAGGTTGTGTTCCGCCTTGTTGCCCCGCGTTCCCGCTTCGTCGATCAGGATGCCGTACAATCCGTTGCCGGATATGAGGTTTTCGGCGCTGATGACGTTGCCGGTCGATGCGCCCGTGATCCAGATGCCGGCATAAGCGTTGCCCACGGCGAATGTCCCGGTGGGATCCGTTCCGATCAGGTTGTGCAGGATGAAGTTGTCGTGAGCCTGGTAGATTTCGATGCCGTGGGTTTCGTTGCCGGATATGCAGTTCCGCTCCGGACCACCCGCGGAGCCGATAGTATTTTGACCGGCGCCGATGGACAGGACCATTCCAACATGGTTGGATATGGCCGTGACGCCGTCAGGCGCGAGGCCGAGGAAGCAGAAAGTGATCATGTTGCTGGAAGCCCCTGAGCCGAAAAGGAAGATTCCACAGTGGGAGAATCCGCAGATGGACAGCCCGTTGATCGTGTTGCCCGCGCTGGTGATCTGAAGCCCGGCCACGCTCGAGCCGGCCGACCGGCCGTCCAAGAGAATCTCCGGGCCGCCGGGATTATAATCTCCGACGTTCACGGCCTGCGAGCTGCCGTTGATCCCGGTTGCCGGCGCGGAGAGTTCCGGCAGGGGGGATCCCGGGGCGATCGTCCAGTACTGGCCGTTGAATCCGGCGTCCGTGGTCGGGATGGAGAATTGGATTTCATCCGGGCCCGCATGGGAATTGGCCTGCTGAATCGCCCACCTCAGCGAATTGGCGGATCCGTCATCCTTGGTGTTCGTGACTGTGTACGTGGAAGCCGGGCAGAAACCATGGAGCCACAGCTGCATCACCAGCAATAACGTCCATTTTCCTGATTTCATTTTTCCTCCCCAATTGAAATGGATTCCGGATCATTTTCGGCCCGTTTGGAGCCGGCGGTTTGAGGAAACCGATGGCCTGCGTTTGATCTCGCTCCCAGCGGGACACTGGGAACCAGAAAAAGAATTGCCCTTGTTCCGTTTCTCATTTCTCCTCCTGCCTTCGAAAATAATCGATGCCTCCACCAACTTGTTTTTTTCTTCGTCCTATTCCTGTTTCTTAGTGCGGATGACAGAATCCGGCATATGAGTCTGACAGCGAGTGCATTCCCGCGGCTTGCCGCGGGGCCTGCCCCAGGCTTTGACCTGGGGTAAGCGGAGGAACCAAACGTCTTCTTCCTTGCAGATCGAAAATTCCCCGCCGCTTGCGACGGGGAATCTTCAATCTTATTTGAAACCGAAACTGAAAAGCAAAAAAATACCCCGACAGGGCCGAAAAGTCCCGGAGTTGAAGAGATCATATTATAAGTTATATAATAGAATATAATGCATCTATGCAGCATTTCAAAGAAGAATTTATTGGATCCATTCATTCTGAATGATTAAATTTACTTGGCGCCATAGAGAAAGCGCTGCATGATGGAACCCGATCGTCTTTTTCAATTTGTGATTCCATGTTGCATCAACTCGATGACGTCTGATCTCTCTCCCAGCGACTCGCCGGAAACGGAAATTGGATTGATTGCCCAAATTTTTGTCTATCGTGTTGCATCAAAATAAAATGTAACCGTAGTAGTAGATTTTTCTTCTTTCTTTTTTGGTACTTTTTTCTTTCTTCTTTTTGTGGATTCATGTGGATAAGTGGATAACTGTTGATTGATGAACAAGGT
>Ga0233423_10000439_pt1 | contig 22508 bp, 22 predicted proteins | sample Watercolumn_Mata_FD_180713 | JGI IMG/M metagenome (GOLD analysis project Ga0233423, IMG submission 180713) | Freshwater microbial communities from Lake Matano, South Sulawesi, Indonesia - Watercolumn_Matano_2014_112_MG | ecosystem: Environmental > Aquatic > Freshwater > Lake | place: Indonesia...
TACGCAATTTCAGAACAATCAGGTTTGGGAACATTTTCGATTGATGCAAACGCTACATTCAAGACTTCCGGTTCTGCGATGCCGACTTTTACAAGTTACGATTTTGATTCACTTAGCACAGTAGAGTATTATGGATCGACACAGACAATAACCACAAGTGGACTTTTTAACTACGGAAATTTAACAATAAGCAATGCAGGTACAAAAACCATTGGTGCGGATACGATCCTAGGAAATATTACTGTTAATTCTGGCTCAACGTTTGCAACTTCGAATTCTACAACTCTATATCTCAGTGGAAATTGGGCAAACAGCGGAACGTTTTTACCAGGCACATCTTCAACGGTTCGGTTTATTGGATCAGGGAACCAGACTCTTACGAACTCGACCGATTCACTTCTCAACATGAATATTGATAAGACCTCCGGTTCTCTAACATTGGGTTCGGATGTGAAAGTATCAGGAACTCTAACGTTTACGAATGGGAAACTTACAACTGGATCGAATAAAGTAACTATTGGTTTTTCTGGCAATGTGTCCGGGGCGAATTCAAACAGTTATGTTGTTGGAAATCTTCGTAAGTATTTCAGCAATTCATATAAAACACAGGTATTCGAGATCGGAGATAATACCACCTATGCACGTGATTCTGTCGTGTTCTCGACAGTAAGCACGGCGGGCTATCTTACGTCAAGTACAACACTCGGCGATCATCCCAATATTCTTTCATCAGTTATCAATCTTAACCGATCAGTAAATCGATACTGGTCATTAACATCTGGTGGAGTCGCTGGAACATATTCCGCTACTTTCAATTTTGTATCAGGAGATATTGATAATGGTGCAGCATATGCTGAATTTTCTATTAATCGATATAGAAGCGCAGCATGGGATACAAATCTTGTCATAGGTACTCAAAATCCGAATAACATTACAACCAACAGCAATACGTATTTTGGAGATTATCAAGTTGGTGAGAAGTTAACTGGTATTCTCCCTCGATGGATTGGTACAGCACTAGACCATTTATGGAAAACAGCAAGTAATTGGTCACCTGCAAAGGTCCCTGATTCTACCGATAACGTTTTTCTCAATGCAGCGGATAGTATTTTTATTGATACGATAGCACATGTACGTTCACTCGCGATCAATAATGACACAACTAAATTGACAATCCTCACTGGTAATAGTCTTTCGATAATAGAGAATTTTACCATGTTCCGCGGAGTTTTGAATACACAAGCTACCTTCCCATCTGTTTCGGGATCTGTCAGCTTTACTGGTGGAACATTTGGATATACAGCAACAAGCGGATCACAAACTGTATCTGTCCAGACATATAATAACCTGATCATAAGCGGAGGTGGAACTAAAACGGCTGCAGGCAATATTATTATCGATAGTAACCTCACAATAAATGGGGGAACACTTGATATAGGAACAAATACAGCTAACCGTGCAACAAACGGCGGAACATTAACTCTCGCAACTGGTGCAGCATTAAAAGTAGGCGGTACATCCGGTGGATTATCTGGCAGTAATTTCCCAAGTAACTTTTCTACTATCACACTCAACGGGACAGTTGAATATGGTAGCTCAGGCAGTCAAACGGTCAGCGTGTTGAATTATAAAAACATAACATTATCTGGAAACAGCACGAAGACACTCAGCGGGAATATCTCGCCCACAGGTGACATCAACGTAACAGCAGGAACCTTCGATCTTACGACATATACTGCCAATCTTGCTTCGGGTGGGATAACTGTCGCCTCTGGAGCTACACTTCGCGTAGGTGGAGGAAGTGGGGGACAACCCGGCAGTAATTTCCCAACAGCAACATCCATGTCCCTACTTGGCACTGTAAACTTCAACGGTTCCACTACTCAAACTATTCCAGCATTAAATTTTACAAATCTCACAATTAGCAATACAGGATCTGTTACACTTGCAAGCAGTGGCACTATTGGTATTGCAGGTACATTTACACCTGGCACAGCGACATTTACAACAACCGGTTCGACAATTAACTATAACGGATCTTCGCCACAAACCGTTGTGGCGATTAATTATAATAACTTAACGGTCAGCAACACGAGTCAGGTGACCTTGGCAAGCGGGACGATAGGTATAGCGGGAGTCTTCACTCCGGGCACAGTGTATTACACCGTCATCGGCAATACGGTGAATTACAATGGAACGACGCAAGCAATTGCGAGTATAAACTACAATAATCTGACGATTGCCGGTTCTGGGACAAAATCGCTTGCTAGAAATGACACGATAAATGGTGACCTCACCATTAGTGCAGGCACACTTGATTTAGGATCATATACATTAAATCGAAGTTCTTCTGGAGGTATACTTACACTCTCAACGGGAGCGACGATGAAGGTGGGGGGCGGTTCAGGCGGTTACGGTAATACAAGCAATTTCCCCAGCAACTTCACGACCTATACTTTGAGCGGGACGGTGGAATTCAACAGCAGCAGCTCACCGCAGACAATTCCATCATTGACCTACACGAATCTAACACTAAGCAATACCGGCCAGAAAAATATCATTGCAACTCTGACAACCAATGGTGACTGGACGTCGCAATCTGGAACGGTGATTACTATTGGCAGTGGTGTTGCCGTCCAGGTAAGGCAGAGATTTTATAATTACGGAACAATAACAAACAGTGGAATTATCGATGTTGGATATTAAGAAAGGAGTTTTCAACCATGAAGTACACAAAACCGCCACCTTGAGTGGTAACGTCAATGCTGTGACCACAGCGAAGAATGCGCTCTCTGAGCAAGAGCGAAATTGCGTTGTGGGAAGTTGTATTAATTCATACACAAATAACATTCAAACAAAGAGGATTACAATGTCTAATAAACGAACCAGAGCTTCAGCCTTTTGGATTCTGAAAAGGTTGATAGTTCTCATACTGGCGCTGTCAGATACAGCGGCGGTCTGCTATTCGCAGGATATGGTGAATAGCGGAACGATTAATAATACCGGCGGTGGAGTGATCCGGATTAAAGGATCTATGTCAACCGCAGGCCAATCGACCTATAGTGGTAAAGTGACGTTTTACGGGGCAGCGCAGACTATCCCTGCAGCCACGTTTGATACATTAATCACAAACGGTTCTGGTGCAAAAACACTCAGCTCCGGTAAAACAGTCGTTCTCAATAACATCATTGATTCGGCGGGGACTATCACTCTTACCGCTTCTGCAAGCGATACGTTGGAATTACAAAAGCAGGGTGCAGTTCCAATTACGGTTGTCTCAGGATCGGTTAGTGCGAATACAGGTGCTGTTGTTAGCTATACACAGCCGAACCAAGTAATTTATGGAACAAATTACTCGCGTTTAAGTGTAAGCGGCGGCGGTGTGAAAAAGACAACGAGCGGTGCAATAACAGTCACCAATACTTTGAAGATAGCGTCCGCTTCAGATTCAGTCGACTTTGGAACAAATGCCTTCACAGGAACCGGCGTCACGTTTGCCAACTCTGGTGTACTGCAAACGCAGGGTTCGATGACTTTGGGTAGCACGACAACGGTCAATGGTACTGTTGCCTTTAACTCTTCCAATCCCAATCAGACTGTGGCAAATGCGATTTACAGTGGAACGCTTAATGTGAGTGGTGGAACCAAAACAATAGGTGATCTCACAATAGGTGATCAGTATGTTGCGGCTGGTGGTGCACGGACATATACCGGCACAGTAAGATACGGTAAAGCCGGAGATCAGACTATCGTTGCTGATGGTTATTCGACGTTGGTTTTGGGAGGAAGCGGTACCAAGACATTTAGCGGGACAACGATTATAGGATCATCGCTCATCGACTCGGTGAACACCGTAATTGCTTTTGGAACCACGACTTCACTCAGCAGTAGTTCAACAGCGGTTTTCTATAATAATCTGACGACTACAGGAACGTTTGATGCGTCGGCTTCTGGCACTACGGTCACGTTTGCCGGAGGTTCACAAAGTATTTCAGGGACAAGTATTGCGTTCAACAACCTGACACTTTCTGGAACCACTGCAAAGACTTCGTCAGTAGACCTAAGTGTTGCTGGAACCTTCACACCGACACGCGGTATCAATATGGGATCAACTGCGACGCTGGCAATCACAAATTCGTCAACAACAGCAATTGGTGCTTATGGAGGTGGAGAAGAAGTTATTGGAAATCTTCAGCGATCAATTTCATCAACTGGATCCTTCTACAGATTTAATAATGACTCTACGGGAATTACATTCACAACAGCAACTCCATCATCATTTACGATGCGTGTAGATTCCGGTACGGCACCATACAGTTATGATGCATCACTTACCGTGAACAGAAAAATTACAGCAAGTTATTCTAGTTGGTCCTCAGGAACAGCTGCATTGAAACTTGCCTATAAGTATTCAGAACGTCCGACAGGCGGTGATGATACATTGAAGATATTCAAATACGATGGTGGTATTACGCGAGGCAGAATTACTGCAACAAAAGATTATCGGAAGATGGCAACATCAAGTGTCTATGGTACTTTAACATATTCGAGTATTGCACCGGGAACAAGCTATAGTTCGAATACACAAATGCCAAGCGGTTCTCAGGTTATTATGTCGCTCATGAATCTATCAACAATCATCTATGCCGGAGCGAGTGGTGCTTGGAATGTATCCGGTACCTGGGTGGGTGGATTGATTCCTGGATTAAATGATGACGTCCAGATTCCTGCAAGCTATACTGTGACAGCGACTGCACCAGCGGAAGCGGCAAGTGTAGCGATAGCAGCATCAGGTGGTCTAACTCTCCAGAGCAGCTTAAAAATTTATACGTCCCTTACGAACTCTGGTACGATTGATATCAGAAGTGGCCAAATGTTACAAGTAGCTGCGAATGGGACTGGTACACTAACAAATAATTCTGGTGCAACAATTGATAATAAGGGTCTTATTCAGATCGGAAATTAGGAGTAAGGAAATTGAGGGCAACGTAATGCTCTTTGTTTGGATGAAATATCGAAAACAGTGTGTATGAAAAGAAGTAGAAGAAATATTGTGTATGAAAGTTAATATTAAAAATATTGTTGGTGTAAGTCCTGTAGGGAATCTGCTCAATTCCCAAAGGGATGTGGAAAAAAGGTCAAAAGTACTTTGTCAAGAAGATCAAAGGTGTCACGAATCATTTCGTGACAGTATATCGATGATTATAAATGCATTAAAGTGTCACGGTACGGACCGTGACACCCAAATAAGGAAGGATGGGAATTTGATCGATTCCCAGAAGGATGTGGATATATGTAAAGTCCATCTCGTAGATGGACGATTGAAAAGAATGGTCCGACAAGGTGTCGCCTGTCAAATAAAATGGAGTACCTTAGAATCTGGCAGGCAGGATTTTGTGACACTCAATCTTCAAAAGTATACTGATAATTGTGTCGTGGTATGGACCACGACACCCAAGTCAAGGCAGGGACTATACACAAGTCATTTCCGAATGTTGTTATCGGCCTGCCTGCCGGACAGGCAGGGAATCCATAAATATAAATTCCCACTAAAAACTTGTGGGAATGACAGGAAAGTGTTACAAAGGAAAAATAAAATTACGAAAGGTGCACGAATCAACGCAGTAACATGAAAACGTTAGCCAACATATGGCAACGAGGATATCTCTTAGTCGCTATAGTATCCTGTGTAATCTTGCAGCAGGTATCTGCACAGAACCTGAATAACCAAGGTCAGATACTCAATACGGATGGTCTCATCCGTGTGCAGGGACAAACAACCTGGGCAGCTGATACGATCCAAGGTACAATGGAGATGTATGGCCAGAACCAGAGAGTTCCGATTAAGAAATACAACAACCTAATTCTTTCAGGATCTGGTTTGGATTATGCTAGCGGCGGTCATTTTTCAATATTTGGTAATCTCTTTGTAGCTCCGACAGTAACATTTGATCTCCAAAACGGCTCGACAATAACGCTTGGAGATACATTGTTTGAACAGGGTTATGTCCGCGGGAGAATCCAAAAAATTGACACGTTGGCAGCGGGAACCAGTGTATCCAATTTCGGCCAAATCGGTGCTTCAATAAGCTGGCAGGATCGACCATTAGGTGCCACTGTCATCACACGAAGCGCTGATACAATTTCTCGAGGAAACGGTCAGCAATCTATTCGCCGGTACTACGATATAATACCGACAACCAAAACCAGGTTGAATGCAACGTTTGTTTTCAAATACTCGACTACAGAATTAGGAACTTACAATCCTAACACACTCGAACTCTGGCGTTCGACAAATAATGGATTCACCTGGCGTAGGCAGGGTGGAGTTGTCGATACAGCGCAACGAACTATTACTAAGTCGGGAATTGTCCAATTCAGTCGATGGACAGCTTCAGATGCATCACATTTGCTTGGGCTGCCTCAATATGAATGGAGACCTGATACTCTCTTATATTTCAGTGGTGATACTCAAAGAGTAAACCGACGAACCACACTTTCATCGCCTTTTGTAGTACGTCTAAGAGACTATTTCGGTAATTGGTTGGAACGTGATACTGTCGTATTCGCAATTGCAGGAAATGCAAAGGATGCGACGCTATCGGTTTCAAGAACTATTACCGATTCAAGCGGATATGCATCAACCTACTTAACAATTGGGGATTCGATTGGAAGTTTCGTAGTGACCGCCTCAAATCCGAGTATTCCGACAAAAGTAGTAAGGTTTACAGCAACGGCAGTTCCATCAAAATTTGTTGCGGCAGTACAATCCACTTCAGGTGGAAATCAACCGGCAGCACAGATTTTGTCCACAATGTCTCCATTCGTCCTGACAGCAGTCGACTCGCTTGGATTCCCGGTTCCTAACGATACAGTTCAGTTCTCGATTGTGTCGGCACCGGCTAATGCCTCAGGTCAATCGTTAAGTACAACAAGAGTGCTCACAAGTGACAACGGGATTGCATCGAGCACTCTAAGACTTGGAAACAAAGTTGGAACATATTCAATACGTGCGGTATCCAGATCACTGCCGGCAAATCCGATCATATTTAATGTGCAGGCTATTGCCGGTAATCCGGATTCAATGATTGTATTATCTGGTGACGATCAAATAAGACAGGTGGCAGATACTTTACGGAATCCATTTGTATTAATCGTTGCCGATACAGGAGCAAATCCAGTTCAAGGTGTGCAGGTGAATTACACCTTAACGACACCAACAAATGCACAAAATTACCACTTGAGTGCCGACAGCGTCTTTACTGATTCGCTTGGTCAGGCATCTGTGAATTTGATTTTAGGAGACACACCCGGCTTATATACAGTCACAGCTACTGCGTCAGGTTTAGCGCCAGTAACGTTTACCGCTCGAGGCTTCCTACTGACTGGAGATGCCAATGGTGATGAGTCGTTCAATGTTGCTGATATAACAACACTCATCGATCATATAACTGGCAAGAAACGATTAGCAGGGATGGATTCACTTCGTGCCGATCTGAATCATGATGGCGTAATTAACGTGAAAGATATCGATTCTATTCGAAATTTCATCTTGAATGAACGTATAATATCGGACTCTGGAGCTGCCGTCCCAAGTCCGAAGGTTGCCATCCAGACAAGATCTAACATCGATAGTAGTCAGATGAATATTTCGTTGGCAAAGGATGGCTTAACACAAAAGACTCAGGTTGCTGAGGGTACTTTAGAATTAACACCTAATGGACTTCGCTTCAATCTGGCAAATGATATTCCCGTGACCGGAATCCAGATATATTTCCAATATAGATCCACGAATTATGTGCAAATGGAAGCACCAGAACTTGTCTATAGCCGAATGCGGCATATGGAAGTATATGTGCATTCCATCGGCCGAAAAGTACGTATCATTGCTTATAATCTTAATAATTCTCCGATTGATACGGGAAATGGAACGCTCTTCCGCTTGCCGCTATTTTTAGAAAGCACAGCACTCATCGATACTGAGCAGGTTGTTTTGAGTACTCTCGAGAATAAAGCAGTTGTGTTCCAGGCTGTTACGAGTATTGCACAGCCCGGCGATGTATATCCGACACATTATGCAGTGCACCAGAATTACCCGAATCCATTTAATGGTAGCACTGTAATTAGTTTTGATATACCTGATTTGCAAGGACGTTTTGCAAAGATTCTGGTTCAGGTGTTCGATCTCCTTGGCCGAGAAATAAAGACATTGTATGTTGGCGAGATGGAAGCGGGATTTGCAAAGCAAGTTGTTTGGGATGGGACAAACACTCGCGGCACACAAGTAGCAAGCGGTATCTATTTCTATCGTGTATTTTCACGCGATTACATCGGTGTGAAGAAAATGATTTATCTCAAGTAAAGAGAGGTTCGTTTATGAGTATCGTTACTTTATATCGACATTCCAGGTTCATTGCCTGGTTGTTGATTTTTTCCTTGATCGATTTGGGGTGCGCGCCGGTTTCAAAGATTTTTAGTTCACGCGGAAAAGCATATCGATATAGTTTTGAGATGACCGAGCCGGCTGCTTCGAAGGAATTGACATATAAGGTTCCCGAATTCACTATCTGGTTCGTAATAGACCAGGGCGCTATTAATTATACACTACGAAATACCACCGGCTCAAGGATATCTATACTGGCAGGAAATGCGTCGATTGGAATTGGTAATAAATTTTCACCTGTGCGTACATCGACATCATATTATGTTGATACGGTCTCGTACCTCGTGTCCAACAATGTTCTTGCAAACGGAAATGTTCGGGATTTCTTTATCCCACGGGAAAATGTCTATTACACCGATAATAAGTGGATAGAGAAACCTTTGTTGACGATCAAAGATGAGGGTAATCCCGTAAAGCGTCAGGCAATTCAGAAAAATGTTGGATCGGAAATTTCACTCCTTATGCCTATCAAAATTGGCAATAACACAAATGAATACACATTCAAGTTTAAAATTGCGAGTGTCAAGAATATCGAATTTGATAGTCTGCGTTCAATGCCAAGAATACCTGTTCCTCAGATGCCCAAAAAACCACCGACGAATTTGGAATTATGGTCATCCATTGGAATTGTCTCGTCAGTAATACTGTTTTCCATCTTTCTTGTAACCAGAGAAAAACCATTTCCCGGTGGATTATAGAATACTGATCATCCAAAGTTGAAACAAACAAAACTTAATATTTCAACCTTTCTTAACATCATAGAATAATTTATATGGAAAAGAGAATGAGACTATTGATCTTAATTGCTATTATGTGTTTATACTTGCCTTCGAAACTTTCAGGTCAGTCTATTGATACTACATTGTTGGCAAGTTCTAAAATTCAGAAATTTGATCCGGTCAGAGACGCAGATAAAGATATTAAAGATGCTATTGTTCGTGCAAAAAAAGAACAGAAAAGGATTCTTTTAGATGTTGGAGGCGAATGGTGTATTTGGTGCCATAGGCTCGATAGTCTTTTCATCCTTAATAAGGATCTCGAAGATTACCTTACCAGTCATTATGTTGTTGTCAAAATTAACGTGAGTAAAGAGAATAAAAATGAAAAAGTGTTAGCTAAGTATCCACAAATCGCTGGTTATCCACATCTCTTTATACTTGAAGAGGATGGGACACTATTGCAATCACAAGATACCGGTGAATTGGAATACCCTTCGAATCTTCCGCGTAAAGGGCACGATAAGGATAAAGTGTTTACATTCTTGAAGAAGTGGGCAAAAGGGAAATAGCATTGTATAAGTGTTATCTCAAGCCATTAGTGTAGGAAGGGGCAATTCTATGACTTCAGTCGAGCAACATAAAATGGTGCAGCAGTTAAAGCAGAAAACGAGTAAAATGAAACCAGAGGAACGACGAATGTTCGAAATGATGGCAAAACGAGACAAGGATGATGAGGACCTGGATACATTAACATTCGCACAGTTGAAGCAATTACATCAAAAGTTCTATCCTAAACACTCAAAGGTCGAACTTGAAGATCGATGGAAGAAAATGACAAGTGGAGAATAGTTAAAGGGATAAAGTATGGAATATCGGATATTAGGTAAAACCGGGATAAAGGTTTCTGAAATTGGATATGGTGCATGGGGTATCGGTGGTGCGATGTGGCAAGGATCAAAGGATGACGAATCTATCCGAGCTTTACACCGAGCTATAGATCTTGGCATAAATTTTATCGATTCGGCATTAGTATATGGTGAAGGACATTCAGAAAATCTGATCGGTAAAGTATTAAAGGAACGCAAAGAACAAATTTCTGTTGCTTCAAAAATACCACCAAAGAATATGCAATGGCCTGCTCGTTCAAGCACACATCTCCGCGATGCATTTCCTTTCCAGCACATTGTTAAGTGTACTGAGACGAGCTTAAAGAATTTGAATGTCGATACTATTGATGTTCAACAATTTCATGTTTGGGATGATAGCTGGGCGATTGAGAATGAGTGGCAGGATGCTATTGCAACTTTAAAGGAGCAGGGGAAAATCCGCTTCTTTGGTATCTCCATCAACGATCACCAATCCGATAATGCATTGAAAGCTGCAGCCACCGGTAAGATAGATTCATTTCAGGTAATCTATAATATATTTGAGCAAACACCTGAAAATAATCTCTTTCCACTCTGCCAGAAGTTAAATATTGGAATTATTGTTCGTGTTCCATTGGATGAAGGTGGACTTACCGGGACAATAACTCCCACGACTGAGTTTCCCAAAGGTGACTTTCGTAACAATTATTTTCGTGGGGAAAGGAAGCTTCAAACACAAGAACGAACTGATACTCTAAGATCACTTCTTGGTAAGGAAGCTGATACGTTACCCGAACTTGCTCTACGGTTTTGTCTTTCGCATCCGGCTGTGTCTACTGTTATTCCGGGAATGCGTACACTCTCGAACGTCGAAAAGAATTGTCGATTATCTGATGGCAGAAAATTGACCAACGAGCTTATCGAACAACTTCGTCTACATACCTGGGATAGGAATTTCTATAGTTAACAATTTATCTCCAAGAATCCAGAAAATTTAAGTATATTCGTCCAATATTTCCTCAATTCTTGCTTTTAGTTGGCAAGGGTGATATATTCTCACTGTTTGGATGAGATTTAAATTCATTTCAACATATTTTAAGTTATAGTACCGATAAAGACTAATGACGAGGTGAAATATGAGAATACTTCTCATGGTAGCACTTGTAATCCTTGTTTCATGCAGTTCGGAGGATAAAAATTCCAAAGAAGCAATTGCGAAGGATGAGGCACTTATTGAGTACGAAATAGTGAATTTTCACCAGTCACTTCGTCGAGCGTATAATGGTATAAAAGTTAATACAGATAGTCTTGTAGACGAACTTTTTGATGGAAACGCCTATTACGTAACATATTGGGGACTCAGTGAACCCATAGACACAACTAAGGCGCGGATACGGAACGCACTTCCTCTTATAAAGGACTATGAAAATCGGTTGGAAGGATTGACGATCAAAGTATATGGAGACGGGGCGTTTGCCTTTTTTATTCTAAGGCAGACTTACACGCTCAATGGTGTTTTGATGGATGAATATCTTCCTACCACATACGTTCTTGAGCGTAAAAACAATCAATGGCTTGTCGTACATTCACATCGCACAGCAGATTTTCAAACGATTCAACATCTCATGGATGTAGCCCGCCAGCGAGAAAGTACTTCACAATAGAAGCGATTTGAAATTAGGATTTTGTTGGAAACAAAAAAGCCCTTTCATCGACATGATGAGAGGGCTTTTTTAATTAATAAGAGAATGATTACATCTCTTCAGAGGCAGCTCGTTGAGAACGACGAATTGCTTTCGCCATCTTCATACGTTTCTTGACCGAAGGTTTCGTAAAGAAAGCTCGTTTCTTTACTTCTTTTAAAATCCCCGACCGTTCATATTTCTTTTTAAAACGCCTTATAGCACGATCGATAGGTTCGTTATCACCAATAATGATGCCGACCAAGAAATCACCTCCTTCACATAAAAAAATTAAACACTCTGTTGTTCAATTGCTTCTTCTGATTCTATCTGTGTATTTTCCAAAAGTCTACGTTCACCAAGCTTTTCGAAATTTACCACGATAGAATGAATTCCATTGGACATTTTATCTTTTCGGATCACTTTTCCAACATCATCCAATTCAGTATGGAAAATATGCTCGCCGATTGAATACACTTTTTCTTTTGAATAATGTGTGCATAGTTCACGATCAATTGCCGCTGCGTGAGCTTTCTTTGATTGACTCGACGGAGTGATCGTTAGTAATGCGCTATGTTTACATTTGCAGCATCGGTACCAGAGTTTTGTTGTTTCTGAGCCACTTGTCTCTGGTAATTGACCACCAGCCAATTCCATTTTCGTCTCTCGACGACAATATGCACAATGGTGGACAATATATTTTGTTTTTGCCATATTACGACCCTTTAAAGCTTCTGGGAATTTCTCAAGGTTGGCTGAATCAGCATAAATTCATCAGGAGTTGGCCAACAACTATATAAAGGTACGCAAAATAGGCTGGCAAGTCAAGCAAACTGGAAATTTTGATTTTCGCTTATTTTTTTACTATACTTTCTATTCAAATAAGTGTAAAAAATGACAAAAAGGTGAAAAAATTTGTCGGTTGATCGTCAACATCATAAATCAAAGAAGAATCGATATAGAATAGTATTAATTCCAGACGAGGATGCAAGCAAAGCAAAGAATTTCAAGCTTGCCCCTTGGCAATTAATAGGTGGTTTACTACTTTTTGCATCAATTTCAGTTACAATAGTACTCCTTGCGCTTACCTATACACCGTTGGGCGTGATTTTTCCACTTTCTAATCCTGAACTTGAAAATCGATACGGAAGAGAATTAATTTCACTCAATCAACGTATGACATCCTTGATGGAACAATTGATGGAACTACGGGCGTATAACATTAAATTACGTCGTGTTCTTGGCGATAACATCTCCACATCAGATTCAGGTAATGTTGTACATTCATCACGACCGACTGAAATTAGGAAAGAGACTTCTCCATCGGAAGAACAGTTGTATTCAACACTCCCACAGCTAATAAATACTGAACCACATTTAGTCTCTACACGAAGTGCGCAATTAAGCGCTGAAGTTCAGCAGGGGATTGCATTCCCGGCTATTCTCCCAACCGAAGGATATATCACAAGAGGATATGAAGTAGAGAGGTCTCATTTTGGGATAGATATCGCTGGCAAGACAGGTACACCTATAGTTGCGGCAGCTAATGGAAATATTGTCTTTTCGGGTTGGACACATGATGACGGTTACGTCGTCATTATATCGCACTCAGCTGGCTTTATGACATTTTACAAGCATAATGAGTCGTTGTTGAAATCTTCGGGTTCGTTCGTCCGTCGCGGTGAACCGATTGCAACACTCGGAAATTCAGGAGTCACCAGCGCAGGTCCGCACTTACATTTTGAAGTTTGGAAAGATGGAATAACGGTCGATCCCTCTATTTATATGATAAATTTTTACTTATAAAGGTGAATTGTGAGTAATAAACTTGATCCAATAAAGGAAATGAATCTTATCGGCGCCGGTACTGTTGTCGAAGGAAAAATTCGCAGCCAGGGTAGTGTTCGTATCGATGGGAAACTGATTGGTGAAGTGACGGCGAGTGAGTCTCTGGCGGTAGGTGTCACCGGCGAGATAGAGGGAAACATTACCTCGAAAAATGCCACGATCGGTGGAAAAGTTCGAGGCACGATAAATGCGTCTGAAAAAGTGGTTTTCGAAGGGAAATCCGTCGTTCGGGGTGATGTTCGAGCCACACGATTGATTGTTGATGAAGGCTCTATCTTTGACGGTAGGGTATCGATGACAGAAAAAGCACCAATGTATGAAGTGAAACATTGATTCTCAGTGTCGGAGAGCAGAGTTATATATGAATTCTGTACCTCCAAATGATCAAACATCGAGCACCAAAGAGAAAGGATTTCTCAACGAATATCGATCTATTGCCCCTTTCCTCACTTTAGGAATACAACTTGCAGCTGCCGTTGTAGCTTTCTTTTTCCTGGGATATTGGATTGATCTTCATTTTGGAGTCTCACCGGCAGGGAAATTAATAGGCTTATTTTTGGGTTGTATTGGTGGATTTTATAAGTTTTTTAAAACAATTGCATCCCTCGAAAAACAAATAGGAAATGAGCAAAAGTGAAGGTTGATTGGTCATTTCTTCGGTTGGTTGTTTTTTGCTTTGCAGGCGCAGCATTGCTCTGTTATTATCCGATTTCACAATTTGCTACTGCTGAGGTAACTCAAAGCATCATAGCCGGCGGTATTATGAGTTTTATCAATTTGTTCTTAGGATATATAGCCATTGAGATTTCATTCGAACGGTCGCATACAATATTTCTGAAATTCGTATTGGGTGGAATGATTTTTCGCCTCTTGTTGATGTGGGGTATTCTACTTGTTCTTATTCGTGTATACGAATTTCATTCAGCTTCGCTTATGCTATCACTTTTATTCTTTTATGTAATGATTCTTGTACTAGAAATTTTCTATCTACAAAAACGCGTATCGATAAAGAAATAGAGATTTATAATAGATGTTTGAATCTGTAGAAAAAGATACCATACAACACGCTGCACATACTGTTGCAGATACATTAACCACATCGTTGCATACGTCAGGTGGGCATGGTGAAGCCTTCAGTTTTATGAATTTACTTCATCATATAAAAAATTCGACAACTCTCGAATTGCCGTTCAGTCATGTTGAACTTCCTCAATTTGCTCCAGTTCAAGTCGGGAATATATCTCTCAATCTCTCCATTACTAAACACGTCGTTTTCCTTTTTATCGGTGCTATTTTGTTAATAGTTACGGGCATCTGGGCTGCACGCTCCTATAAGAAAAGTCTCGTGCCTCATGGATTTGTTAATCTGCTGGAAATGATTATCATCTTTATAAGGGATGAAGTTGTTTTACCTAATATGGGGCAAGCTGGTATAAAATATATGCCATACCTGCTAACCACGTTTTTCTATATCTTAATTATGAATCTATCAGGGCTTATACCATACGGTGCAACAGCAACTGGTAATATAATGGTTACCGCTGGCCTTGCAATGATAGCTTTCACAATGATTCAGATTTCGGCGATTCGTGCACAGGGATTAAAACATTATTTAGCACACCTTACAGGAGGAGCACCTTGGTTTTTATGGATCATAATGATCCCAATTGAGATTCTCGGACTTTTCACAAAACCTTTTGCATTATGTATGCGTCTCTTCGCGAATATGACTGGAGGTCATATCGTGATTTTGTCGCTGTTTGGATTAATTTTTATGTTTCGCTCTATCGTGGTGGCACCTGTACCACTCCTTTTTGTAGTCGGCATTTATATGTTGGAGCTGTTTGTAGCTTTTCTCCAAGCATACGTTTTTACGATGCTTACCTCGCTTTTTATGGGTCTGGGAATGCAGGTAGAGAGTCACCAGGAAGAACATCATCATTAGTAGGAAAAATAACAAGAACCAGTAGAACACACTTAGGAGGAAATTTCGATGGAAGCAATTGCAATAGCGTATCTTGCAGCAGGATTTGGAGCTGGAATAGTCGTGATTGGCGCAGCATTTGGTATCGGTAAACTTGCCGCTGCAGCGATGGAGGCAAGTGGACGTCAACCGGAAGTAGCAGCACAGGTTCGTACTTCAATGTTGATTGCGGCGGCACTCATAGAAGGTGCTACTTTCTTTGCGCTTGCCATTTGCATAATTCTTGCTCTCAAGTGAGTGTAGAGGATAATCTCTATGGATCTGTTATTCGATTTAAATCCAGGTCTTATCATCTGGACAATTATTTCGTTTCTTGTTTTAATGGGTGTGCTTGCCAAATTTGCGTGGAAGCCGATTCTCAAAATGCTCGGCGACCGTGAGGATCAAATCAGATCTGCATTGGAAGAAGCAAATCGCACACGATTGGAAACAGCAGAAATGATTAAGCAGAACGAGAAGAACCTCGCTCGCGCGGAAGAGGAATATCAGAAAATGATCCGCGAAGGCAGAATCATGGCTGAGAAGTTGAAAGAAGAGATTGTTGCAAAAGCTAAACAACAAGCGCAACTTGAATTGCAACAAGCATCCGAAGAAATTCAGCGGAGTCTCGATACAGCAAAACAGCAACTCCGTAAAGAAGTTGCGGATATTGCGATCCAGGCAACAGAAAAGATTCTCGAAGAGTCATTAGACGAGAAAAAGCGGCAGAAACTTACAGATTCAATTATTCATCAACTTCCAAAGAATTAGCGATCAATGAGTGTACTTCGTATAGCAAATCGATATGCAGAAGCACTGATGAATAATGCTAATGAGTTCGGATTGCTTCAAAAAGTGAGTAATGATCTATTAGAGATTCAAAACATCATTAATGGATCACTTGATTTCCGATTGTTCCTGAAAAGTCCTGTGATAAAGAATGAAAAGAAGCAGCAAGTCCTCGAAGCTGCCTTTCAAAATACAGTCGATCCGATGACACTTCGGTTTTTATTACTACTGACAGAAAAGAATCGAGAGAATGTGCTCCCACAAATTATCGAAGCCTTCTTTCGGTTGCAGGATGAGCTGCTCGGAATTGTTAATGTTAAAGTGAGAGCTGCATCGGAGCTTACAAACCACCAACGATTGCAACTTGAACAGAAATTCGAATCTATTTCGCACAAGAAGATTCGAATAAAGGATAGTGTTGACAAGCAATTGATAGGCGGTTTTATAGCTCGTGTAGGAGACACTGTATTTGATGGCAGTGTCCGGCGGCAATTAGAACTTCTCAAACAGCGATTGATAGAAGGAGTATCTAAAGTACATTAATTGGAAGAATAGAACAAAAATATACTTTAATACGACGAAGTATATGAAAGATAATTATTGAGGATTAGAATGGCAGAAGTTAGACCGGATGAAATTTCAGCGATATTAAGAAAACAACTTTCAGGATTTGAGAAAGAAGTCGATATCTATGATGTAGGTACTGTTTTACAGATAGGTGATGGTATCGCACGGGTATATGGTCTCTCGAAGGTGATGGCAAGCGAGCTTGTAGAATTCCCTGGCGATGTTTTTGGGATGACTCTAAATCTTGAAGAAGATAATGTGGGATGTGTGATCTTCGGTGAGACATCGCACATTAAAGAAGGTGATACGGTTAAACGAACTGGTCGAGTTGCATCAATGCCAGTGGGTGAACAAATGCTCGGCCGTGTCATGACACCTCTTGGCCAACCAATTGATGGAAAAGGACCGATTAAAACCACTCAATTTCTTCCACTTGAACGCAAAGCACTCGGTGTTGTCGCTCGTAATCCAGTTAAGGAACCTCTGCAAACCGGATTAAAGCCGGTAGATGGAATGATACCAATCGGGCGTGGCCAGCGAGAATTGATCATTGGCGACCGTCAAACCGGAAAAACGGCTATCGCAATTGATACAATAATAAATCAGAAGTATACACACACCGAAAAAGCAAAGAAAGAAGGAATCAAGCCGGTTTATTGCATATATGTATCTGTGGGTCAGAAGGGATCAACTGTTGCGCAAGTCGTTGCCAAGTTAGAGGAATTCGGAGCGATGGAATATACGACAGTAATTCATGCGTCGGCGAGCGACTCTGCTCCAATGCAATTTATCGCACCATATGCAGGGGCAACACTTGGTGAGTTTTTCCGCGACTCCAGTCGTCACGCCTTAGTGATTTACGATGATTTATCAAAACATGCACAAGCATATCGTCAAATGTCATTATTGTTACGTCGCCCACCTGGTCGTGAAGCCTATCCATGCGATGTGTTTTATTTACACTCACGATTGTTGGAACGTGCATCTAAACTAAACGATGACCTAGGTGGCGGAAGCTTGACTGCATTGCCAATTATCGAAACTCAGGCGGGTGATGTTTCTGCGTACATTCCGACTAATGTAATTTCTATTACAGATGGTCAAATTTATCTTGAACCAAGTTTGTTCAATGCCGGCATACGACCAGCAATTAATGTTGGAATTTCTGTTTCGCGTGTCGGTGGGAATGCACAGATCAAAGCGATGAAAAAGGTTGCAGGCCGGTTACGATTGGATCTTGCTCAATACCGTGAATTAGAAGCATTCGCCAAGTTCGGCTCCGATCTAGATAAAGCAACTCAACAATCTCTTCGGCGTGGCTCTCGACTTGTAGAGCTCCTTAAACAAGGGCAGTATGTGCCAATGGCTGTAGAAAAGCAGGTGGTGAGTATGTTCATGGGAACAAACGGCTATTTGGATGATTTACCGCTTACAGAGATCCAGCGATTTGAAAGAGAACTGCTAGAGATGATGGATCTCAAATATTCAGATATTCTTCTTGCGGTTGCAGCGACTAAGGATTTGTCGTCAGAACTTACAGCGCGGTTACATTCTGTAGCTAAGGAATTTGTTCATAAGTTTAAAGAAACAGTGAAATAAGACGTGGCAACTCTTCGAGAAATAAAAAGACGTATCAGCAGCGTAAAAAGTACAGAAAAAATTACCAGAGCGATGAAGATGGTCGCGGCTGCAAAGCTTCGCCGCGCACAAGACGCATTGACGGCAACACGGCCATATTCAAAAAAAATCAGTGAGTTGCTTAGACATTTGGTGACAAAGATCGATCCAACACTGCATCCACTTTTACAAAACCGCGATGTCAAACGCGTTATGGTTGTTATTATATCAGGTGACCGCGGAATGTGTGGCGCTTTTAATAGCAATATCATCAAAGCAGCTCTCGATCATATTCACACACAACTTGCCGATCTTTTAAAACAGCCGAATGGTGTTCAGATTGTCACTGTTGGCAAGAAAGTATCCGATTACTTTTCAAAACAAAAATATTCCATTTATAAAAAATATGTTGGACTTTTTGCCAATCTGCATTTTGGCCAAGCTAGGACAATTGCACAACAAATGGTGGATGCGTATCTATCTGGTCAATGTGATATGGTAAAAGTGATATACAACGAGTTCAAATCAGTCATTCAGCAACGCATCATCATAGAACAATTACTTCCAATTCCCCCAGAACAACTCCCGCAAATAAAAGATCTTCATTCATTGTCTCAAGTTGATTATATTTATGAACCTTCAAGTAGGGAAATAATTGATAACCTATTGCCAAGACACTTAAATTTCCAAATGTGGCATATATTGCTTGAATCCAGTACTGCTGAAGAAGGTGCTCGCATGACTGCAATGAATAATGCTACAGATAACGCTCAAGAACTTATACGCGACTTGACTCTTTTATACAATAAAGCCCGTCAGGCAAGTATAACGAAAGAATTACTCGAAATTGTAAGTGGCGCAGAAGCATTAAAGAAAGCTAGTTGATAGAAAAAGTGTTCGTTTCAATTAATCGAATGATGGATTAAAGATTTAATTGGATTTTTATGAGGATATTTCTAAATCCTCTAATATATGGTTGAGTAAAAATCTCTTCCAAGGAGTTGATTTATGGCAATCACACCGCAACCACCCCAGCAGCAACGCCCAGTTACAGGTCAACCAAGTCAAGCTGCTCCTCAACGATTTGCTCTGGAACAACTTGACATAAAATCGCTTTCAAAAGAAAAGATTCGAGATCTTTTCAAAATGGGAAAACTCCCTTCGTCAGACCAGATTGTTGAAGAAATAATGCTTCGCGCGGTCGCAGCTCGTGCAAACGATGTCCATTTCGAGCCAATCGAAGGTGAACTACAAATTCGAATAGGTCATGAAGGTATCTTGCACCGACTCGTCTCCCTTCCTCCTGACATGAATGATTCGGTTGTCAGTGTGCTGAAAACCAGAGCCACATTGAATCAATTTGAAAAAAAGAAACCTCAGGAAGGGCGATATTCTGCTTCGTATAACAATGAATTGTATGATTTCCGTGTAAATATTGTTCCTGTTCTTATGGGTGAGCGGGCATTGGTTCGAATCCTTCATAAAGGAATAAGTATATCTCGTATCGAAGAACTTGGTTTCAGTAAGGAAAATTTGGAGTTGATGAGAGGTCTTCTTCGAAGCCCACGCGGATTGCTACTTGTGACCGGTCCTTCTGGAAGCGGGAAGACAACAACGGTTTATGCTGCAGTTAATCATGTTCAAACTCCAGAGAAGTGTGTAATAACTGTTGAGGATCCGGTTGAATACCGTTTACCATACGCCAGTCAGATTCATTTACCTCCGGATAAATCGTTTAACTTTGTCGATGCTTTACGGGCGATACTTCGCCAGAATCCAAACGTTATTATGCTGGGTGAAATCCGTGACGCGGAAACTGGTATTGTTGCCGCTGAGGCTGCACTTACAGGAAATTTGGTTATAAGTACAATGTTAGCAGATGATGCAATTGGTGCAATCCATCGATTATTTAACCTTGGTGTTCCAGCCTATTGGCTTGCTTCAACAGTCGCCGGTATTGTTTATCAACAACTCATACGGAAAGTTTGTCCTTATTGCAGGGAAGAATATCGATTATCACGGGAAGAATTGGAGATGGTTGGTGCACCTATGGAAACCTCCGATCTTAAACTATTTAGGGGTCATGGATGCCAAAATTGTGATGGTACGGGCTATAAAGGACGAATTGCAATTTGCGAGATTGTTACGATTAGTCCAACATTACGGGATCTGATTTTTAAGAAGGAATCGATCCTGAAAATGCGTGAGGAAGCCGGTCATTACGGATTACAGGCAATCCGCCACGATGCAGTCCGTAAGGCATTAAATGGAATTACAACTCTTCAAGAAGTTGCACGAGTTCTCGGATAAATTATAGCTTTTATAGATTTCTTAGCTCTTTTGCTGAAATTCCGGAAAAATTAGAAATATCCAGCAAATAACTTCTTGATTGCCCGCCTTTTTTTCGCTATTTTTATAACGTAAAGTTGATGAAACTTCCGTAGTTCTCGATTTTATGGAGACGGCGGAAGTTTTGTTGTTCTATTGGTAATGGAAAGCAAATGTTTGAAAGCCTGACCCAGAAGTTAGAAAGCGCGTTCAAGAAACTTCGGGGGCAAGGGAAAATTACGCCTCAGAATATTGAGGAGTCATTGCGTGAAGTACGCCGCGCATTGCTCAACGCTGATGTGAACTATAAAGTCGTAAAACAGTTCATTGAAGATGTTCAGAAACGAGCAATGGGGCAGGAAGTACTCACAAGCATTACACCTGGTCAGCTGATCATCAAAATTATTCATGATGAGATGGTCAAATTGCTAGGCATATCTAAGGCAGATATTGTTCTATCCCCAAATCCGCCAACTGTAATTTTGATAGCTGGATTGCAGGGATCAGGTAAAACGACGTTTTGTGCAAAATTAGCAAATCATCTTAAGAACAAAGGTCGATTGCCTTTGCTCGTTGCAGCCGATATTCATCGTCCTGCAGCGATCGATCAACTCGAAATGTTGGGCAAGCAGCTTGAAATTCCTGTATATACCGAGCGGGGAACCACTGCGGTAAAGATAGCTGACGATTCAATAAACTTTGCCCGTAGAAACATTCGAGATACTGTCATCATCGATACGGCGGGTCGTTTGCATATCGATGAGGAAATGATGAAAGAAGTCGAAGCGGTTCGAGAGAAAACGAAGCCGCATGAGATCCTGTTTGTTGTAGATGCGATGACTGGGCAGGATGCCGTCAACACTGCTAGGGCATTTCATGAACGCCTAAACTTTGACGGTGTTGTTCTTACAAAACTTGATGGTGATAGCCGTGGCGGTGCTGCGCTTTCGATACGTGCAGTCGTTAATAAGCCGATAAAATTTATCGGTGTGGGCGAGAAGTTTGATGCGCTGGAACCATTCTATCCCGATCGAATAGCATCTCGCATTCTAGGCATGGGTGATATCGTTACACTTGTCGAGAAAGCACAAGAACATTTTGATGAAACGAAGGCAGTAAAGCTTGAGGAAAAACTTCGTAAATCGCAATTTACATTCGAAGATTTTCTTGAACAACTTCGTGAAGTAAAGAAAATGGGATCACTTAGTCAAGTTTTGGGAATGATTCCAGGAATGAATCGAATTCCAGCAAATACAACGATTGATGAGAAAGGCATTGTGCGAGTCGAAGCAATGATTCAATCAATGACTGCAGAAGAGCGGATTCGTCCTTCAATTATCAATGGGAACCGTCGACGGCGGATAGCCTTGGGTAGTGGAACAACAATCCAAGATGTTAACCGACTTTTGAAACAATTTGAAGAAATGCAAAAAATGATGAAGCGATTAAGTAAAGGAAATATGCATCGAGCAATGCGCAACTTGCAATTCCCGATGAACTAGTAATTAAGAACATTAAATAAAAACCGATAAACACAGGAGTACACATAGTGGTCAAAATTCGAATGCGCAGAGAAGGGAAAAAGAAGCACCCTATATATAAATTGGTTGCAACAGATATTCGCTCTCCTCGCAACGGTGGATACCTTGAAGCCCTCGGACAGTACTATCCTCATACAAATCCAAT
>Ga0233423_10000440_pt1 | contig 22497 bp, 33 predicted proteins | sample Watercolumn_Mata_FD_180713 | JGI IMG/M metagenome (GOLD analysis project Ga0233423, IMG submission 180713) | Freshwater microbial communities from Lake Matano, South Sulawesi, Indonesia - Watercolumn_Matano_2014_112_MG | ecosystem: Environmental > Aquatic > Freshwater > Lake | place: Indonesia...
TGAATGGATACAAACTTTCCATAGTGCAGCTCAAGAATGATTTAAACGCATCGTGGGCAATAGCTAAGAAAGACGTAAAGATTTACTATCTCACGCCGCCGACGCTCATGTTCGGGATACTTTTCCCGCTCTTCATGTTTCTGGCATTCGCCGTGGGGAGAAACGCTCCGGTGACGACCCTCATCCCTGGTCGGGTCTCGATCACTCTGCTGTTCAGTACATCCTCCATTGGGCCCGCGGTTATACCCACTGAGAGGAGGGTGAAAACTTACGACAGGTTATTGTCGGCTCCAATTTCCTCCTATTTGGTAATGGTAGGCAAGACCCTGAGCGGTTTCTTGTTCGGCCTAGCAATAGGAGTGATTATGATAATAACCAGCCTTTTGTTGTTTCAGATAGAGATAATCAGCGCCCCTAGCTTAATTATTGGTTTCGTGCTGTCTGCATTCTGCTTTGCAATGCTTGGGATAATGCTGGCCATGTTTCCACGCGAAAACCCGGGTGACATAATGCTACCGCTTAATTTCATTCGCCTTCCCTTGATCTTTGTCAGCGGCATCTTCATACCCATTGAGAGCATGCCTTACTGGGGGCAAGTTGCAGCGGTGCTTTCACCGCTCACTTATGCCAACGACTTGGTTAGATTCGCATATGAAGGGAGGACAATTTATGGACCCGTATTGGACGCGGTCGTACTGATCTTCTTCACGGTTGTTTTCTTGGCTATTGGGAGAAAGATAGAGAGCAAGTTCCGAGAGTGATGGAAGAGATGGTGGGACGACTCACGGGCAGAAGACGGGATACTTGACGGACGTTCCTCTAGTGGCAGAAGGCTCCCGGAATGAGAACCTGAAGTATGGCAGGTACTGGCGCCACCGTGCCTACCACGATAACGCCAGAGGTTAACAGCGTTCATATGAAGAGGTTAACGTCGGCATCCTTTGCCTCTTCAAGGTATTTGCCCACGCTGCAGAACTCGTCCACCTCGTCTATGATCTCCTCACGCTGGATGCCCATTATCTCCATTGGGACGGTACAGGCAAAGAACCTGACGCCAAACTCCTTTGCCTCCTTTATCATCTCCCGGATCGTGAGGAGCTTCTTGGCGCTCATCCGCTTCTTCATCATGGAGGTTCCAAGACCTAGCATGTGCATCCTCGACAGCCTGAGATCGTCCGCGCCTTTTGGCATCATCATGTCGAACATCCGAGGCGCAAACTCCTTTTTATGGGCTCTCTTGTTGGGATCCCTGATGACGCTCAGACCCCAGAAGGTGAAGAGCAGTACTACATCCCACCCCTCTGCTGCTGCCCTCGACGCTATCAGGAATGCCGCGAAGGCCCTGTCGAGATCACCGGAGAAGAGCACTATGGTCGCTTTCGGCACATTTCCACCTCACTTCATCTTTCTGATGGTTATCCGCCAGACACCATTCTCCTCCGTCATGGATATAACCTCGTGCCCCTGCTTCTTGACGGTCTCGGGTATCTCCTCCTTCGAGAGGGGATAGTCGAATGTGACCTCCAGAGTCTTGCCCACATCCATCTTCTTCAACCTCTTCAGGGTCTCGAAGAGGGGCCTAGGGCATATGAGCCCCTTGCAGTCCAAAGTCTCGTCCGCCATATCCACACCTTAGAATGACAGGAACCTCTCGCCGCATTCCATCATTACCCTGCGGATCTCTTCGGGGTCGAGGACTTCCGCGCCGGGTATGAGATCCTCTGCCCTTATCCCCCGTATCTGGAGGGCTTGGCGATCCGCTACGACCCTGCCGCCTACCTCAAGCAGCTCGTTCACCTGCTTCTCGGTGGACGGCAGGTTGATGTTCGCGAACGGATCCACCTGACCCTTCCGCGCCGTGTGGACGCCCTCGCCCCTGAGGACGACCGTGACCTCGTTCCCCATGGACGACCACGCCATGGCGGCGAAGAGTGCGGCGTATGCGTTCTCGTGGCCGAAGGGGGAGTGCGAGATCTCAATAACAAGTTTGGGCATTGTCAGGAACCCCCGAAGGAGAGTACCCTATCGGCACGGCTCAGCATGTCCACGAAGCCGTATATGCTACAGAAGTTCACTCCGTTGATCACCTTCGTGGAGGAGTAGTCCTTCTTTCCGTCTTTGAGCTCTCCTTTGATGTAGCCGCGCGCTATGGAGCAGATCTCGCAACTCTTTATGGTTGCCCCCTTCTCGATCAGCCGCTTAACGGCCTCCCCAACAGGGAAGAAGAGCTTAGGGTTCTGCTCGGTCATCTGCGCGTGAACCGCATCGCTGTAGAGGAAGATCTCCACGGCATAGCCCTTGTCCAGCGCCCTCTCAGCCACCCTGCAGAGGTGATCCGCGTACTGACTGCCGAAGGGGGCGGAGAATAGCATCATTGTAACGGTCTTCTTTTTTGAGGATTCTACCATGTGAACACCCTCTCGGCTTTCTCCATGACGTCTTCTATGAAGACGCCCTCAAGATCCTCTATGATCTCCACGCCCGGCTCCAGATCCCCGTCAGAGATGCCCCTTGCCCTCAGGTCTCTCGTGCTGGCCCTGACAGTGGTCCTCTCTGGGACGTTGCCGAGGTTGAGACCAACGTACCCCGTCTGCCCCTTCCTCGCACACAGTACGCCGTCGCCGAGTAGGTAGACCGCGATCTCCGTACCTTGGGCCTTGGCGCCGCGGAGTATGCCCAACATACGCTCTGCGTCCTCATCTGAGCTGGGCGTTTTCATTAAAAGAAGACAGACGCGCATCGTTCCACAACCTTTTTTATGTTTTAATTAGGGTCATGCGCTTAATATAAGACTTGAGTCAGGCGCCGGTCAACCCAATTATAACCCAGAAATAACAATATTTATTATTTTGAAGGGATGTTCTTCTATAACCATGGAAGCTAAGAAGCTATTCTTTGCAGTATCACTGATTGTAATCTTCTTGATGTACGCCGTGCCTTACTTGGTCCTGAACGGGAGAGCGGGACCCTACACGCTGGTCTTCTGGGCAGGGCTCTCGGCAGCATACCTGGCTTTTGTGTTCCTCTTGACGAGGAGATGAAAGGATGGAGTCCCTCTCAACCTACCTCGCGCTGGTAATCTATTTAGGCCTCGGGACGGTGGTTGCGCTCTTCTCAAGGAAGTTCCTGAAGAGGGACACCAAGGACTTCTTCACGGCCGGCGGCAGGTTCGGCACGCTCCTCTCCGCCCTATCCTACGCCGCCACGACCTACAGCGCCTTCATGTTCATCGGGCTTGTGGGGTATGCGTACAGCACCGGCGTGGGGACGATAGGCTTCGAACTCGTATACTTCGTCGGAACCCTCTTCCTCCTCTACTACATCGCCCCGAAGTACTGGGCGCTCCACAACAGGTTCGGTTACATCTCGCCGGCGGAGGTGTTGAGCGAACGCTACGGCAGCAGGGTCGTGGGGGCGGCGATAACGCTTCTGGCACTCGTCTCCCTAATACCGTACGCCTCCTCACAGGTCATAGGGGTGGCCATAGCCGCAGAGGGGGCAAGCGGGGGCGCGGTGCCTTACACATGGGCGGTGGTCATAGCGATAGTGGTTGCGCTCCTATGGTCGGTGATAGCAGGGATCTGGAGTGTGGGATGGACGGACGTCCTCCAGGGCCTCATCATGCTTGGGACGGGCATCCTGATGGTCTTATGGGTCTACGTCGGGGGGTACAGTAACGCGAGCTTCGACCTCGCTTCGTTGGGTTCCCTCTCCTACGTGCCGAACCAGTTCTGGTCGTTCGCGGTCTTCCTCAACATGACGGTGCCGTGGTTCTTCTTCGCGGTGACCAACCCGCAGGTCGTACAGCGCCTCTTCGCGCCCAAGGACAGGAAGGCCCTTAACGGCATGATCGTCTGGTTCGGGGCTTACGGTCTACTCTTCACGGTTCTGGTCACGCTCCTGGGACTGATGCTGCGGGGGATGACCCTTGGGGGGACCTTCCCGCTGGTAACCTACAGGGACTCGGTCACGCCGACACTCCTCGGCATGGCGCCCCTCTGGCTCAGCGTTCTGGGTCTGGTGGCGGTGCTGGCAGCATCGGTCTCGACCATAGACGGGATAATCCTCACCCTGAGCTCCATGGCGGTGAGAGATGTCCTAGAGCCCTACAGGCCGTCCCCATCAGCGAAGACGGGGCTGCTGGTCGGCAGGATCGTGATCGTGGTGCTCGCGCTGGCTTGCACCCTCTTTGCCCTCGCCAGACCTGGCTTCATCGTCGACCTCGCCGTCCTCTCCTCGTCGCTACTGCTCCCACAAGCGCCTGTGGTGATAGGGATGTTTGTGTGGAAGAGGGGCGGGAAGGCCTCCGCCACGCTAGCCATCGTTTCCGGCTTTGCCGTTGCCGTCGCCTTATACTTCCTCAAGCTCAGCCCGCTCGGCATACCCATGAACGTCTGGACCCTCGTCGTCTCAACCTTGGTCTACGTGGGCGCCGCTATGATGGAGAGGGCGCCTGAGGGCGTTCAGAAGTTTATCAAGGCGTGGGAGGGGACATAAAGGTTGATCAGGCAGGTCAGGATAAAAAAAGAGGGGCTTGAGGCCTTTCTTGAACTCTGCAGGGAGTTCTTCCCAAAGGAGAACATCATGCTGATAAGGGGAAAGGCAAAGGGCGAGACCGCGGAGGTTGAGGAGTTCCTCATACCGCCCTTCTCGACCTATGGGGAGGGCTTATCCGGCTTCTCGTCGTATATGATCCCGTTTGACCTGAGCATTATAGGGGTGGCCCACTCCCACCCGAGCGGAAACGCCACGCCCTCAACGGAGGACCTGAACAGCGTATATGGAAAGCTTATGATTATCGCAGGATATCCGTATAACGAAAGAACGGTAAACGTCTATAACAGCAAAGGAGAAAGATTGTCTTTCACAGTAGTATAGTGAGGTGTGAGATTTGAAGACGCTCTGGGCGCCTTGGAGGCTCGCCTTTGTAACCAAGGAGAAGAGTGGCGGGTGTATATTCTGTGCAAAGCCAGCCGAGAATGACGACAAGAAGAACTACATCTACGAGAGGAGGGACCTCGTCTTCGGGCTTCTCAACAGGTTCCCCTACAACTCTGGGCATTTGATGATTGTGCCCTACAGGCACATCACCAGCTTCGAGGATCTGAGGGAGGAGGAGTGGATGGATACGCTCAAGCTCCTGCAGGACACAACAGCGGTCCTGAACAAGCTGATGCGCCCGGAAGGATTCAATGTAGGGTTCAACCTAGGGAAGGCATCGGGCGCCGGATACGAGCACCTGCATCTCCACGTCGTTCCGAGGTGGGGCGGCGACACCAACTTCATGCCCGTGTTGTCAGGTACGAAGGTATTGCCGGAACACCTTGACGAGACTTTTAGGAGGATCAGGGAGGGGTTCAGAGACCTCCGAGGGAAAAGACCTTCGTCCTGATCACCCACCATAAATCGAAATCAGTGAACAACTACTTCCTTCACTTCAACGTTGAGCCCTTTCCCGCTCTGGCCATCTTTAACCTGCCGATAGTGTCGGGCACGTCCTTGGACTTGACCCCGCCAGCCAGCCTCAGGCTCTTCTCGGCGCTGTTCCTCGTCCCGCAGTAGCAACACATGAACGTTGAAGCATCCTGCCGCCCGGCGCAGACGCCCCCACACTTCCTGCAGAGGTATATGTCATACTTCAATGGGAATGCCCCCGTTTCATCAATTCAATAATATTGTTCGCATAATTATCGAGATCGGTTCTAGGATTTAATTTTGACCGTCAAAAAAACAAAAAATAAATAGCCCATTAAGGTATACTTGAACTACTCATTAGGTGATTTGCAAACTTGAGCGAAATTTGTTCCAAATGTGGACTACCTAAGGACCTTTGTGTTTGTGAAGCCATCGTAAAAGAGCAACAGAGGATAAGAGTTTTTGTGGTAAAGAGGAAGTGGGGCAGGGATGTCACCATCGTTGAAGGGATCGACGACAAGAACATAAACCTCAAGGAGCTGTCGGGCAAGCTTAAGAGCAAACTGGCTTGCGGCGGGACGGACAAGGACGGAAGGATAGAGCTCCAAGGCGACCACCGCGAGAGGGCTGCAGAGATCCTTGTGGAGAGCGGATTCCCACAAGACAACATAGACGTGGAGTAGGTCCTTTTCTTGAGTGCCAAGGACTTTAGGGAAACCGTATCCTCCTTCAAGAGGGTCGGGATCAAGCTTAAGGTCTGCCCCAGGTGTGGAAGTGCTGATATCTCGGTCCTGACGCTCACCGGATACGTCACGCAACCCATATACTCCTGCAACAGATGCGGTTTTCGAGGCAACATCTTCCTCGAGATCAGCAAGGACGAAGAGGAGAAAAAAGCAGAGAAGGCCAGGGTTGAAGGGGAAGAGAAGAGAGAGGAGTAGCCTTTTCCAGCTTCCCGAGCGCATTGATGCCTACTGCAGCGGGACCTCTATCTTGAGCTCCTTCATAAGCTCTTTGTAGCGGTTCCTCACCGTAACCTCTGTGACCTGGGCGGCCTGCGCTATCTCCTTCTGCGTCCTCCGCTCGTTCGCCAGCAGTGAGGCGACGTATATCGCGGCTGCGGCTAGTCCAGCGGGGTCCTTGCCGGCGGTTATTCCGAGCTTTTTTGCGTCCCTGATGATCTCGGCAGCCTTGTGCTGAGTGGTGCCGCTGAGCTCTAGGGCACCTCCGATCCTGGTGATGAAGTCCACGGGGTCGGCGATGGGTATGTTGACGTCTACCTCCCTGAGCAGCAGCCTATAGCAGCGGGCGACGTCCTTCCTTCCCGCCTTGGTGTACTTTGCGATCTCATCGAGGGTCCTTGGAACCTTCTGAGTCCTGCAGGCGGCGTAGATGGCGGCCGCCATGACCGACTCTATGGACCTTCCCCTGACGAGACCCTTCTCAACGGCCCGCCTGTATATTACGGCGGACTCCTCCTTGACGCTCTTGGGAAGGCCTATCTGGGAGCTTATCCTGTCGAGCTCGCTCATGGCCTGTGCCAGGTTCCGGTCCAAGGAGCTGTGGACCCTTGTGCGTATCTGCCACTTCCTCCACCTCAGGATCTCTATCCTCTTCCTCGGCTCGAGCTTCCTGCCCATGGCGTCCTTGTCGCGCCAGTCGATGATGGTGGAGAGACCCCTGTCGTGGACCGTCGGGGACAGCGGCGATCCTACCCTGCTCCTCTTGTCGCGCTCCTCAGAGGTGAATGCCCGCCACTCAGGACCCCTATCAATTATCTTCTCGGTGATGACCAGACCGCAGTTGGTGCAGGTGACCTCGCCCCTCTCAAAACTCCTTACGAAGTTGGTACTACCGCAGTTGGGGCACTTGATGCCCTCTGACTCGGAGCCGGACTCTCCCCTATCCTTCTCCCTAACCTCGTGTTCCGTGACATTCTTCGCTTCTGGTTTAGACATAACTATACCAGCTTGGGGGCCACACTTGGGGGAAAGAGGTTTAACGTTGCTTCTATTTAAAGCTTTCGATTTATTTATATTTTGGTCGTGAAACCGCTAATTAAAGTTTGCGGAAGAGGGTACTGTCAAGTCTTCGGTTGTTTTCCATATTGTCAAAAATCGGTTGATTTGAAGGTGATGTCAACTTTTCTGGACAAAACAATTTTATGATTTAGTAGGGCTAAGTATCAATTCATCCAAAGAGAGTTTGGTCTTCTTGCCCCACAGAGCTTGTCTCATCATGGTTAGTGTCTTCCAGTAGTTTGTAGAAGTTGGGTTCTGCATAAATGATTTCACCGCTTGAACTTCATCCGGAGCGAAAAGAATCATACGTGAGTATTCAGCGAAGAGTGTATCTTCAATATCTTTTTTGGTCTTCAGATTGTACATTTTGAGCACATCGACAGGCAAATGCTCTATTTGATCGGGATACAATAAGACTTGCATATAAATTAGAGCAGATCGGAATCGACTCACTCGTTCTTCAAATTCAGCAAGTTGGGTTTTTGTTCGGCGTTTGAATAACTCAGTAAAGTAAGCGCCAGCGATTCCACCAATCCCGAGCCCGGTTAGTAACGTCAATAAAATTTCGTCATTCATCATACAAACAGGATTTGTTGAAGATGCTATTTATTCCTGTTGGCTTGCTTTGTGGCATTCTGAATTAGCGTCTTCCACTTGTCGTTTCCCTTGACCTCAATCCCGCAAGCCTCTGCGGGTGTCTTGCCATCAAGGGCTTCATGCGGTCTTATGTAATTGTGGTAAACCTGATACCCTGCCAGCATGGGAGTGTCGTTCCTCTTTAATGTGGTTTTAATGGTTAGTTGCCTTGAAGAAAGCTTTAATAAAGCCAGATTAATCTCAATTATCAGCCCGGTGGTGTAGCGGCCAAGCATAGCGGGCTCTGGCCCCGCCGACGAGAGTTCGAATCTCTCCCGGGCTACCATCGCTTGGGCATGCAGGGAGCACCATGGTAGTTAATCTCATAGATATGCTGACCTTGAGCACCTTGGCCGGCTTAGCAACAGGTCTGGGCGGGTTAATTGTCGTTATAAAGAGACCCGGAGAAAAATTGATGGGCATTCTGATGGGTCTGGCGGCAGGCATCATGGTTACGCTTGCCTTCCTTCAATTGGTTTCGCAGGCGTTGAGGATCTCAGGATTGTTCCTAGCCACAATAGGCTTTGTATCAGGTTCGCTGGTGATGTTCTCATTGGACTTTGTTCTACCTCACAAGTATTTCGCAGTAAAAGAGGACGGTTTGATAGGCGGAAGGCTCCAGAAGCTGGGCGTGCTACTGGCGATCGGCATCGCTCTCCACAATTTCCCAGAGGGCGCCGCCGTCGCTTTGGGTTATTCGTACTTGCCAAGTCTTGGCGTGGTGATAGCGGCGGCAATGGCACTCCACAACATACCGGAAGGGATCGCCATAGCCCTCCCCATGTACGCGGGTGGCGGTTCCCGGCTGAGGGCCTTTGAGCTTGCCCTTATTTCAGGGCTGATCGAGCCACTCGGAGCTCTGATCTCTGCGTTGCTTCTGCAGAACTACATGGAGTTCGTGCCCTTCGGGCTGGCATTCGCCGGTGGCGTTATGGTATTTGTGACCATGGATGAGCTGATTCCTGTTGCCCATCAGCATGGCCATGAACATTCCACGTCCCTGGGAGTATTGATCGGCTGCGTCCTCACGTTCATATTGCTGACCATGCTCCAATGAATAAGGGGTTGCTAATCAGGGGAGCCTATTTCGGGGTTACGCCCACGATCTCAGCCACTCACTAATTCCAGAGTATATCAGTTGGGCGGCGAAGGCGGCTATGATTATGGTCATGAATCGGCCCAAGGCCCTCGTCCCGTTGCGGCCCAAGATCCTGACCAAGATATCGGAGTACATCAGCAAAAGGAAGGTCAAGGCGGTGACTATGAAGATGCTAATTATCAGGGCCACGATCGAGGCAGTTGCCGAGAGCACGATTATGGTTGTCATGGTCCCGGGACCCACCAGCAGCGGCGTGGCTATGGGCACGATGGCCACCTCGGCGTGGGACTCCAGGGACTTTGTTCTGGGCAGGCCGCCGAGCATCTCCACGGCTATGCTCATGAGAAGGATTCCACCGCCTACCTGCAGGCCGGCTATACCGACATGGAAGAAGCCGAGAATGTAGTTGCCCCCCACGGCCAGCAGAAGCGCTATTATCAACACGGCAACCGAAGAGTTGCGAACTATCCGATGCCTCTCCTCCGCCGCTAGGTCGTCAGTGAGGGACATGAAGGTCGGTAGGACGCTTATGGGGTTAAGGATTGCGAAGATCTGCCCGGCTATCACAAGTATCTGAGCCGGCAACAAGGAGATGTCACCGAAGGCTGAGGAGGGCAGACTGAACATTATTGACACCGAGAGAAAGCAGATCTCCGTCAATTTAAACTTTTTTATAATGGCGGGGAGCGAATTTTAAGATCTTTAAGGGGAAAAATAATGATGTTGCTTATATGCGGTTAAACCGACGATAGTTCGAGCCCTCATAACTTAAATATGCTCATTAAAATGTCAAAAAAATTTCCAAAAAATGGAAAAAGATAAAAATAAAAAAGTGGTCTATTATTTCTTCACAATCGCTAAAGTTCTCTTGCCAGTCTTTGGGTCCATGTCGAACCAAGTCTTGGTATAGCTGTCGAAGACCCGCACCGTCGCGGGGGCTTCTGCCTTCTGACCCCATAGACCAAGACCTATTACTCCTACTACAGCGACCACGACAGCCACTGCTACAATGAAAATAAAACCATCTGCCATGTGCCTTCCCCCCTAATGCTAATGGATACCTTGGAGTTTTTAAAGTTTGGCATTTTTGTTACATGAACACCCAAAGGTTTTTATGACTTCCCTTACGGCGGCTTCATCAGGGTTCTCCTTCTTCGGGTCCGACTTCGAGTAGACGACCACGAATCTGTTTGAGTGGAGGCAGTACATGGATAGACCTACGATCTTTAGGCTGACGCCCCTGCTCAAGGGTTGTTTGTACTCGTAGGTGAACTCGTGCGGGAAGGTCTCGTGCTCGTCCGCCGTGGCGGGGATCCCTTTTACGACCTCGAGCGACTTGATGTTCCTGTTCTTCTTCATCTCGTCAAAGTAATTGTTGATGAATGCCTCGACCGTCGGGGCTTTGACCTTGTACCTGTCAAGACCCTCCCAGACGATATCGAGCGCAATACCTTTCGGGGTAATAAAACTGATTATCCCCGAGCCGTACTGCGACTTCTTATCAATGGCAACCTTCCAATCATTCGGGAGGACTGTATTGAAATCGTAACAAGAGAATCTCATGAGGTTCACCTGTAACGCATCGTATTGTAACGCTTATGACGGTTCACATTAGCGACTCGGATTTATATCCCTTCTGCAATAGATCTGTGGGGAATTGATGATGGACCTGAAGGTAATAAGGGTAAAGATGCCGAAGGACGCCAACGTGATCATAGGGCAGACCCATTTCATAAAGAGCGCAGAGGATCTCTATGAGGCGATGGTCACCGCGGTGCCAAAAGCAAAGTTCGGGGTCGCATTTTCTGAGGCGTCCGGAGCATACCTCGTAAGGCACGACGGAAATGACCAGGAGCTCCGGGACGCTGCCGTTGAGAGCTGCAGAGAGATAGGGGCCGGGCACACGTTCGTGATCTTCATGAGGGAGGCTTATCCAATAAACGTACTGAACAGACTGAAGGACGTGCAGGAGGTCTGCAGCATATTCTGCGCCACAGCCAACCCGCTGGAGGTCGTGGTAGCCGAGAGCGAGCTGGGAAGAGGGATCCTGGGAGTGATAGACGGGAGTTCGCCTAAGGGCGTCGAGGGCGAGAAGGACAGGGCAGACAGGGTCGAGTTCCTCAGAAAGATCGGGTACAAGCGGTGATTTAGCTAGGAGAAATGTCACGAATCAGTGATAAGGTTTATCTATTCGTAAAGGTTCTATTTTACCCAGACCTTTTGAACCGTGAGAGAAATGCAAGAAATGCCTGAAATTGCCATAAAATGAGGTCTCGAAATTGAAGGGTAGGCATCCGTGCGAAGCGACATGTCCTCATTTCAGGTGCGGACAGAGAGCCTTATACATAAGATCGAGAAACCCACAGAATTCAGGATATAGGAGCAACCCATGGGAACAGCGGACGACGCAGGAGGGAAGCGCCTTCTGCAACTGGGTGGGAGATGTCTGCGTAGTCTCAAAGTGCAACTATGCCTTCTGCGAGAAGAGGGCGCTGCTCCCCGACGGCTCATGCGGGCTTGAGGAGAGGGAGAGCCCCGTGAAGGCAAGGAGCATCGAGGAAGAGGCGAGGCGGGAAGAGGCTATACTCAGGGCGGCCCGAGAGAGGTTGCTCAAGAAGACGGGGAGAGAGTTCTTTGAGTAGCGACGATAAGACAAAACCAAGCCAATCCCCTTTATTTTTTATTTTTCGGAAAGATTTGCACCGCCGATAGCAGATCATCTTTTTCGTTTTCCGCAAACTGGGCAGTGTGCGTCCCTCTTTATGGTGACTTCTTGGAATGCCATACGCTCGCCGTCGTAGACTATGAGGCGCCCGATGGCGGGTCTGCCGATGCCCGTCAGCAACTTCAGGGCCTCAGTTGCCTCGAGACAGCCCATCACGCCTGGGGTCGGTCCAACGACGGGAACCTTCTCTGGCTGTGGGCACTCTGCGGGATAAACACACTTTAGGCATGGTCCGGCATGGGGAATGATGGTCGTCATGTACCCCTCGAGACCGTAGACTGCGGCGTAGATGTAGTGGATCCTCCGCCTGACGCACTCCTCGTTTATGATCATGCGCGTCTGCATGGTGTCCTGACCGTCCACGACAAGGTCTATCTCCTCGAGGAGCTTGGTTACGGAGTCCCTCGTGATCGTCTCGTTGACGGCATCAACCTTCACTTCGGGGTTGAGCTGGGTAAGCTTCATCGCGGCGGACTCCACCTTTGGTCTCTCGAGGTCTGTGCTCCAGTGGATAACCTGCCGGTTGAGGTTGGAGAGCTCCACCACGTCGTAGTCTATGAGGCGCAGGTAGCCCACGCCGGCGGCAGCCAGGTAGAGCGATGCGGCGCTCCCTAGTCCGCCGATTCCTGCTACCGCGACCCTTGCTTGCCTTAGCCTCTCCTGACCTTCTTGCCCGAAGCCTCTCAGCATCATCTGGCGGTCGTACCGAAGCAGCGCGTTGTCAGACCGTTCCATTGGATACCCTCGCAGAGACATCTTTTGCTTGTAGTTTAAAAAGGATTGTGCGTATAAGAAAAGATAAATAGCAAGGAAGGGAGATTTTGACGGTGTGCCAGGGTGGCCGAGCCGTTAGGCGACGGGCTGCAGACCCGTTATACTGGGGTTCAAATCCCTACCCTGGCTCCATGGTGATTTTATGGCACTGACGTCAAGCGTTAAGGAAACGATTAGCGAGATGATAAAGATCCAGCAGGTTTTGAGGAAGACTTCTCCGAACCACAAGATGAATGATGACGAGAAGAAGCAGGTTCTTTTATCAATCGAGAAAGCAGAGGAAAACCTGAAGAAGATGAGGGAAGAGGTAAAAGGAGCATGAAGATCCCAAAGGAAAGGCTCAACCGATACGTAGGAATGAGGCGCGACTTTGCGGAGGAGGAGTACATCAACCTACAGCCAATACAGAGGGGAGGGATACTGACCGAGGAGGCGAGGAGGGCGATATTGGAGTTCGGGGACGGCTACTCCACCTGCGACTGGTGCCCGCCCAAGACTGCCAGGCTGGACATGATCACTGACCCGCCCATACAGCAGTTCTACTTGGACTTGGCGGAGTTCCTGAGTATGGACGTCGCGAGAGTTGTGACGAGATGCAGGGAGGCGAAGTTCATCGCCTTCAGGATGCTGGGCAGAGCCGGGGACTACGTGGTGCTGGACTCAACGGCACACTACTCAAGCTACATAGCCGCCGAGCTCGCCGAGTTGAAAGTGAAGGAGGTGCCGAACAGCGGCCCACCGGAGTATAAAGTGGACTTGGAGGCCTACGCTGGGAAGATAGAGGAGGTCAAGAAGGAGACGAGGAAGTTGCCTGCGGCTGTTCTCTTGACACATGTGGATTATTTGTACGGCAACCTCAACGACGCCAAGGTTGTCAGTAAGATAACGAAGGACTACGACGTCCCCTACATACTCAACTGTGCATACTCTGCAGGGGTAATGCCCGTCAATGGAAAAGAGTTGGGCGCCGACGTGCTCACGAGTAGCGGACACAAGAGTTGGGCTGCGAGTGCACCTACTGGAATCTTGGCGTTCAACAAGTCGCTGGAGGAGAAGTTCACAGCAAGGTCAAAGATGGAGGGCGACCTTACCAAGAGGAAGTTTGGTGCAAAGGAACTCGCCATGCTGGGTTGCACGGTGATGGGCGCTCCCCTCATAACACTCATGGCTTCCTTCCCTGAGGTCGTGAGGAGGGTGGAGAGTTGGGGCGAGGAGGTCGAGAAGGTCAGGTATCTGGTGGCGGAGCTGGAGAAGATCGAGGGTATAAAGCAGATGGGCATGAGACCCAAGATGCACACACTGACGCACATGGAGACCGAGTCGTTCTACAAGGTCTCGGAGACGCATAAGAGGAAGGGCTACTTCCTTTACGACGAACTCCGATCGAGGAAGATCGTGGGGATACAGCCGGGGCTGACCAAGCACTTCAAGTTCAACACGTACGGGCTGACTTGGGATCAGATAAGGTACGTGAGGGATGCCTTCTTTGACATAGCCAAGAAGTACGGACTGAAGGGAAGTTAGAAAACGCCTTTTCAGAGGTTCAGCCTCTTAATCAATAGGGCAGGGTTATCGAAGACCACCCTCTCAGCCTCGACCTTCGTCAGCCCGGAACTGTGCGCAACCCCCATCGCAACCTTGGGCGTGAGGAGATCGCCGATGTCATGGGCATCCGAATCCACCACCAGATGGGCGCCGATCCTCCTCGCGAGCCTGGCTACATGCCCGTTGCCCAAGCAGTGCCCGCCCCTGGAGGTGAGCTCGAGGAATATGCCGTTCTCCCTCGCCTTCTCCACGGCATCTCTGGAAATGTAGCCCGGGTGGGCGATTAAATCCACATCAGAACAACTGCAGGCAGCCTCGTCCGTGCCCTCCTGGACCGGCTCGACCGGGGACTCCCCGTGCACAACCACGATCTTTGCGCCGTACCTCTTCACCTCCCTCGCCAATGAGGGGATGCTCTTCGGCGGGACGTGCGTCAGCTCAATGCCGGGGATTAGCTGGAAGTCGCTGTAGTACTTCGAGATGAACTCGGAGGCGCGGACGAGCGATGAGATTACATGTTGCATGTTTGACGGATCTGCATGGTCCGTGATGGCAACAGCTCTGTGTCCGAGGACGTAGGTACGCCGAACGATCTCAGCCGGGAGAAGTTCACCGTCGCTGATGAGGGAGTGGATGTGGAAGTCGCAGATCCTTCGTGGTGCGGGTGGCATGAGGGATTTAAAGATGTTATGTTAATATATGTATTTGCGTTTGAATTTCGGTTAATGAGGTCGGAAGATGTCCAACAACGAGTTCAAAGTAACGCCCTGGGAGGTAAAGGGTGAGGTTGATTACGATGAACTCCTCAAGCAGTTCGGGGTCGAGCCTCTGAGCGAGGAGCTGCTCGAGAAGTTAAAGAGGCACGCCGGCAGCCTGCACGTGCTGCTGAGGAGGAAGGTTTTCTACGCCCATCGGGAGTTTGGCGACTGGATGGACTCCTACGAGAAGGGGGTCAAGGTTGTTCTCTATACGGGAAGGGGACCATCCGGGTACACGCATCTGGGGCACCTTGTCCCATGGATCCTCACCAAGTACCTGCAGGACGCCTTCGGCTCTGACCTCTACTTCCAGATCACAGACGACGAGAAGTTCCTCGTGGACCAGGACCTCACCATGGAGGACGTACACAGGTACACCAAGGATAACCTTTTAGATATAATAGCGGTGGGCTTCGACCCGAAGAAGACGAAGGTATTCACGGACCTCACCTACACGAAGGAGCAGTACAACATCGCGGTGAGGGTGGCAAAGCACGTCACTTTCTCCACGGCGAAGGCCACATTCGGATTCACTGACAGCTCAAATATAGGGATAATATTCTTCCCGGCGATACAGGCAGTGCCGTGCTTCCTGCCACAGGTGCTGAAGGAGGAGGACGCGCATGTGCTGATCCCGTGCGCAATTGATCAGGAGCCATACTGGAGGATCGCGAGGGATGTGGCGCCCAAGCTTGGGTACAGGAAGCCCGCCGGGATATACAGTAAGTTCATCCCGGGTCTGGGGGCGGGCGGGAAGATGAGCGCGAGCTTGCCCGAGACCTGCATATTCCTGTCGGACAAGCCAGAAGAGGCGGTCAAGAAGGTCAAGAACGCGTTCACCGGAGGGCAGCCGACGATCAAGGAGCAGAAGGAGAAGGGCGGCAACCCGGACGTCTGCGTGATATACAGCTATTTGTACAGTTTGTTCGACGAGGACGATAAGAGCGTGGCAGAAACGTACAGGGCGTGCAAGGCTGGCGAGAGGATGTGCGGCGAGTGCAAGAACCAGCTGGCGGACAAGGCGGCTGCCTTCCTGAAGGAGCACCAGAGGCGACGGGAGAAGGCAAAGTCCATGGTGGACAAGTTCCTGCTCAAGGAGTAGGGGTCTTTAGGCTTCGGTTGTGTAGTTTAGGGAGACGCCACGAGTGTGGTGGTCCGCACGACGCCAGGTATGCGCCTAACCTGGGTGACTATCTCGTCCAGAAGCGGGAGATCCGCGGCCTCCATCCTTATGAAGACGTCGTACTCGCCATAGACGACCCTGCACTCGGAGACGCTGGTCAGCTTCTTGACCTCCTTGACTATGTTGTACTCCTTGCCGGTTTCTGTAGCGAGCAACATTAGGGCAATTACGTTGGGCATTGGAGACACCAACAGATAACTGGGTAAGGCGGTTTAAAAGAGTTATTGTGCGAACGACATAGGAATTAATATAGCCTGAAAGGCGAATAATTCATGGGGATTGCCATGAAGGTCGTTGTGGCGCTTACTGGGGCCAGCGGTGCAATTTACGGGTACCGCCTGTTGGAGAAGCTGTACGAAGCGAAGGTCGAACTCATTATTATTGCCTCGGACGTGGCACTGGAGATCCTGAAGAGGGAGACAGGGATTAACGGGAAGGCGCTCTCGCGCTTCGGGAAGGTTTACGGGGACGGCGACATGACCGCGCCCACGGCGAGCGGGAGCTATATTTTTGACGCGATGGTGGTGGTGCCCTGCAGCATGAAGACGCTGGCGTGCGTGGCGAACGGCGTGTCCTCATCGCTGACCGCCCGGACTGCGGACGTTACCCTGAAGGAGAGGAGGAAGCTTGTGCTGGTGACCCGGGAGACGCCGCTGAGCTTGGTGCACATTAGGAACATGATGGGGGCGACGGAGGCTGGGGCGGTGGTGCTGCCGGCTTGCCCAGGCTTCTATCACAGGCCAAGGACGCTGGAGGGGCTGGTTGACCACGTAGTCGGGAAGGTTCTCGACCAATTGGGGATCAAGCACAACCTTTTCAGGCGATGGGGCGAGAGCACATAGAGCTTGAGACGTGGATGCGGTTAAATAAATCGATTAAGTATTATAAGCCTCATCGAATCATAAAATAGAATGAGGCGATTTGACATGCAGCCGGGGTATGAATCCTTCAAAAAACAGCATGGGTTTTTGCGGGCTCTCAACGAGATGAAGGCCCTCGAGGGGCCCATAATCGAGGAGACGACCGAGGCCAGCAAGAGGACGGACAACCCGCATGCCAAGAGGGTATTCGGCAAGTGGGCCCAGGATTCAAAGGAACACAGTAGATTACTCCAGGACATCATCGACGGTTATAGAGGGGCGGCTTATGGCGCAATTTGCAAGACCTGCATGTCCGACCTGTGTGACGCCTCTTACAACAAGTTTGTCTTGGGAAAACTTCTGGAGGTAAGCAAAGGCAGGTTCGCAGCCAGAGATCTCTACGATCTGACCAAGAAACACTTGTTTATTGAGGGTGATCTCGCACGCAATTATGCAGAGATGGCCGAGATGACTGACGACGAGGATATGAAGGCAGAGCTCATAAGACTGGAAGGAGACGAGAAGGTACACCATGAAGAGGCACAACAATTGATCGATGCGCTGGAAAAGACATATGGTCGTCTGCTAAAAGAAGTTTAGACGCTTTAATGTCTGAGTGCCATTAGATCTTACATCGTCTGCCGGTAATATACGAATACAAATATTTGGCCAGCCATTTTTATCCCCAAGCAGACAGCGCAATCGCAAGCGCATGCAGAAGACTGCAACCTTTGTTCGTGCACATGTTTGTAACATTGTTCGTTCAACTTATAAGCGGGAACGTCTAAATGTGATGTGGGATGGGGTTTGGCTGAGGAAAGCGTGGTCGAGAACCTTCTAGAGTTCGGCTTCACTAGGGTTGAGGCGAAAATCTACCTCTTCCTTCTAAGGGTGGGGCCTTGCCCAGCTGGGCTCGTTGCCAACAAGCTTGGCGGTAACAGGATGAAGGCTTACCGAACACTTAAGGTCTTGCAGGAGAGAGGGCTGGTAGAGGTTGCTGTGGGACGACCCGTAAAATTTGTAGCCCTTCCCTTGAATGAGACGCTAGACCGGCTCTTAGAGGAATCTAGGGCAAGATTTTCAAATCTAGAAGAAAGTAAGAAGAAGATTATGGAGTATTGGGCGAAGTTACCTAAGGCCGAGGCCTTGGTGGAGGAGCCTAAGTTTCGCATCCTACAAGGTAGGCAGCGGGTCTACGAAATGCTTCTTAAGATGTGTGAAAGAGCTAAAGTGGAGATCCGCCTCGCCACCACCGAAAATGACCTCTACCGTCTCTCCTTCGCTGGTATAGAAGACAAGTTGAGAGGCTTACACCGTGAAGGTGTGAGGACGCTGGTGCTAACCCAAGTAGACGAGCAGGGAGTCGAGGCAGTTAAGAACTATCTGGGCTTCGCAGAAGTTCGTCATACTGCTCTGTCCACCAACATGCGCTTTGTTACCATTGATGAAAGTGAATCCCTAACAGCTTTTGCTATGGACGACTCTATGAGCATGAACACCCAGAACGACGAGGGACTGTGGACCAATGCCTTCAGCTACGTCAAGACTATGAAGGCCTCATTTGAGGCTTTATGGAGTCGTGGCATTCCGGCCAAAGAGATCCTCCTGAAACTTATGGCTCAACAAAAGCTTATGGAAGGTTTAAACATTGCCAAAAAGGCCTTAGAGGAAGCAGGATGGGTTGTTGATGTACCCGGAAGAATAGCCGGGGAGTCGGGGGTTGTGCATTCTTTTAACTTGGTGGCAAAACATGCAGATCAGCTGGACAGACCTCTTGCCCTTGATCTACTAACCCATGAGGAAGTATTATACCAGTTAGTCGCACTGACCGTCAAGGTCATGGATGTAAAGCTGGCGGGTCAGTTTATAGTAGCAACCAGACCTTTAGATGAGAGAGTGCTTAGGCTGGCAGACCAGTATGGCATTAGACCAATCTACGCCGACAAAGCCGCAGAGTTGGCCGCAAAAATAATCGATGAAACAAATAGAATCTTAAAAAGATAAATAATATAGTCGTTGATCCTTGAACAGATTTATGACAGGGCCGAACTAAAGGTGATTCAGTAAACGAAACACTTTTTGCAAATCATAATATGATCTGTTGCAGTTCTGCCGCAGCAGTTTTGAGGTTCAACTTGGCACACCGGGCACTGGCAGAACCAATACGGATAAGCAAGATGCTGGGAGAAGGGCAAGGTGTTTTGACATATCAGATTTGGCATTTCACTAGGATTTGCAATTTCCTTTTCTGGGCTCACACAGTCGTGATAATTTTGATGGCCTCTGAATTGAAGTTGTGATCACTTAAAATGATCTTGACCTCCACACTCTTTCACGCCATATCGATGAGACGTGTACAATATTTCTTGGACGACCAAGGGCTAGAGACCCAAACGTGTTTTTCAGCCACGAAAAGCTGATTCTCAACGAGAGTTCCGGCACCGCGACCCCAATGACTCTTCAATAAGAACACCGCAATGCCCTTTAAATCATCGGGATATTTCTAGTTATCCTTTGAGGCCTATAGGCTTGCTGTCAAGTGGTTTGACCATTATTAATTCTATGCATTTGCTGGCATTCTTGAGCAACTTCTTGATTTCTAGTTTCGTTGCTCCTTCGACGTGGATACCTACCACCACCAAGCACCTCCTGCCTGTGAGCTCTGCGATCCTCTTGGCAGCCTCGCTTGAAACAATGTAATCTTTATGTTCCGGCATTGAGACGGAGAACGCCTCGCCTCCCTTCTCACAGATGGACATTGAGCCTATGTGCGGCTTCTCACCGCCCCCGATAAACACAACAAAATCCTCCCCCGCCGGTATCAAGTCAGCCCATACCCTGTACTTCCCCTCACCGTACTCAGCAAAGTGACCCATCAGCACCACAGCCTCAGTTATTTTTTTTCTCAATAATATCCTGCAATAATTTTCTTGGAACCGGCACATTATCCCCGCATTCTGGACACTTAGTTACATATTCTAACGTAAGCTCATCGTCAGAATCACAGTTTAGACATGCTCGCTCCACTACAATTGCCGCAAATCTTCCACAGGTTGAGCATCTATTCGACTCGCCGTCATAGCTCATCTCCGTCCTAAATACTCTGCCACAACCTGAACATTCGTATATGCTAGTCCAACCCGTAGCCACGGAGTAGCAATTCTCACAAAAGTGTTCCCTCTTAGGCTTGGTCTTCAGAGTGAACTTCGTTTCACATTCGGGGCAGATCAGCTTGATGTTTTTCATTACAAGCTTACCCAATTGCATTCACCTACTTTATCCAGTCCCTGCTGCTTATCTTCTCCGGCAGGTACACGTCCGACAGGAACCTGAAGCCCTTCGAAGATTTTGCCTCGATCTCCGCCTTCACCTTCCTCTCCAAGAAGATCTTGATCTCCTGCCGCCACCTCTTCGACTCGTAGAACCAGGGGTACCGAGGTAGCTTCGTAGCAGGATCCTTCACGAGAAGCTCTTTCGCCCTCTTTATGTCCACATCGTTCGCCTTGATCAGGTGGTCCTTGGGTATCTCGTACCTCTCTAGGTCGGTCATGGTCAGCCCCAGGAACTTCGCCGACGGGCACGCCAGCCGGAACGACTCGTACGACAGCGAAATCGACCCGGCCCTGTACGTCGAGTAAATGTACCATCCGAACGGGTCGGCGTCCGTCAGCACGTAAATGGGCAGGTCCCAGTCCTCGCTCAGCCTCCGAACCATCCTCCGTGTGGCCCTGTCAGCCTGCCCCTTCCCGGTGATCAGCAAACACTTATTTTTGCGCCAGAACTCGTAGTCGTTCAGCCTCTGGAAGATGGCGTCCTTCTCCACCACCAGCACGTACTCGGCGTCCACGTCTAGTATCTGTATCTGGTCGCACAGCGAGGGTATGTTGAAGGCGCCTATGCCGAACTTCGAACAATCAATCTTGTTACCCTTCGACTCCAGCACCGCATTCCCGACAATGGCGCCCCTCGACTCCGCCACGATCCCCATCTGCTCCCTCAGGAGCCCGGTCATGACCTCGATGTCCTGGAATACGGCGTTGGATTCGTCCTGGCTGCTGAAGGTCTCCACCTCGGTTCCCTCGATGGTGTGCAGCGTGTAGTAGTAGAGGTCCCTTATCGTTGGATGGTCGTCGTGCTTGAGCGCTTCGTGGATCGCCCGGGCGAGGAGGCACGTCTGCATGAATGACCTCACTCCCCCGATCTCGTTGAACTTCCGCTCGCTCACCCTCTCCCCCAGCGTGAGAATGTCGCGCTTCTCATCGAACACGGTGTTGGAGGCTGTCCTTACCGGTATGCGCATCACGGGTGGCTTCGCTTTGGTTATGTCCTCGGCCAGCCCTACGAATATTTGTTTTAGCTTCTTCTCGGCGTCGTCGAATGACTCCAGCGGGCGCACCTTTGCTTTTGAACTTGTATTCTTCCTCATAAAATCACCCTCATGATATCACCCGAAGAAAGCGTCAAGGGTGTGTTGCCGCTCCTCGAGCTTCTTCTGCGGCTGCGGCTGTTGCCTGGGCGTCGGCGCGGTCAGGACGGGTGTCACTGCGGGTTTTGTCTCTGACGTCGGCGCAACCTTCACCAGAGGTTGGGGTTCGGGCGCAGGTGCCTCTGCCGCCACAGGGGGCACGGTCACTGCTACGGGCTTCTGCACCAGAGGTTCAGGGGGCACCGCCTTCTGCGGCTTCTTGTGCTTCACGAACTCCAGCAACCCATTCAGCAATAACTGCTCATCCTTTTCCGCCAGCACTGACAGGTCCTTGGCAACCTCCTTGGCGTATATCTGGAATATGCTCTGCCTGTGCTGCTCGTGCTCCTGCCTCTGCCTGTGCGAGATGTAACCGTAGATCATCCGCCCCAGCGTCTGCAGGGCGAGGCGGAGCTGCTCCCTTATCTCCTCGTGGTAGGCGACGGCGAACTTCCCCGGCACTATGTAGGGAACCTTCGTGGATATCAACGACACCACAACGACCAGGGGCGCCGCCGGCGGGTTGCCCTCGTCCTGGGGGATCTTGTAGTTCCTCCAGTTGATCTCCTTCACGACCTTGTACAGCAAACAGTCCTTCGAGTCGTATATCAGCGGGCACTTATTTCCGAGCCTTACAATCTTCGACTTGAAGATGGTCTCCTTGGATGTTGCGCAGTCGTTTGAGACGGACTGACCACCGTACGCAGCCCCAACCTCCACCTGGAACGGTACGCCCCTGTAGGACCACGGCTCCCTCGATGTGGAGGCGATGAACTCTGCGTCGGGATAAATTCTTTTAAGGGAGTGCCTCAGCGCCTCCTCTCCTATTGGGCTCAACACGTCGAGCGGCGGGCGCATTATGTCCCCCTCCCTCGCGGACTTCAGCAGCGCCTCCACGTTGATCTCCTTGGGTGGCGCCTGCGGTGCGATCTTCGCCTTCTTCAGCAGGTAGAGGGCCTTCCCGTCCGATATCCTCACGAAGTGCTTCACCAGAAACTGCTTGGCGGTCTTGCAGC
>Ga0233423_10000441_pt1 | contig 22487 bp, 19 predicted proteins | sample Watercolumn_Mata_FD_180713 | JGI IMG/M metagenome (GOLD analysis project Ga0233423, IMG submission 180713) | Freshwater microbial communities from Lake Matano, South Sulawesi, Indonesia - Watercolumn_Matano_2014_112_MG | ecosystem: Environmental > Aquatic > Freshwater > Lake | place: Indonesia...
GGCCGCCCAGGAGCAAAGAGGTCACGACGGCCACCAGCGGATTTAAGCGTGCCAGCCATGCGACGATGATGGCTGTGAAGCCATAGCCTGGGGAGATGCCCTGCGGATAGCGCAGGCGATGCTGTATGCCAGCCACTTCCCCCACCCCGGCCAGCCCGGCCAGTCCTCCGCTGATGACCATCACCAGGAGCACGATCTTCAGGTAATCCATCCCGGCGTAGCGCGCCGCGGCCGGATTCTCGCCGGTGACGCGGATCTCGTAGCCCCACTTGGTGCGGGTGAGCAGGAGGTAGACCAGCACAGCCAGGAGCAAGGCCAAGAGCAGCGTGGGGTAGTGGATGCGCGTGAGGAAGAGGCGCGGTAGTTGGGCCGCCACGGAGAACTTGGCCGAGTAGGGGAAGCCTAACTCCTCCTTAGCCTTCCACGGCCCATATACCAGGTGATTTACCAGTTCGCTGGCAATGTAGACCATCATTAGAGTGGTGATGACCTCGTTCACCTGGAAACGGGCCTTGAGCCAGGCCGGGAGCAGGGCCCAGAGTGCGCCCCCCAGAAAGCCGGCAGCGAACATCGCCAGGATGAGCACCCAGGCTGGCCAATCGGGGAAAGTCAGAGCCAGGCCGGAGGCGCAAACCGCGCCGATGAGCAGTTGCCCCTCGGCCCCGATGTTGTACACCCCGGCACGGAAGGCCAGGGCCAACCCCACGCCGCACAACATCAGCGGGATGGCTTTTGTCGTCGTCTCAGACAGGCCGTACAGGCTGCCGAAGCCCCCGCGCAAGATGCGCCCATAGGCCACCAGGGGGTCAACCCCCATTGCCCGGAAGAGGAATGCCACCACTAAGAGGGCCAAAAGGAGCGCCACCGCCGGCGCCAGCAGTTCCAGCCAGCGCGGGGTGGTTAGTCTTCTTTCTACCTTCAGTCTCATGTATTGCCCTTCTTCACCCCAGCCATCAGCAGGCCTATTTCCTCAAGGTCGGCCTGGGCTGCCTCCACCAGACCTACTATTTGGCCCTCGAACATCACGACGATGCGGTCGCTGAGGGCCAGGATTTCCTCCAAATCCTCCGAGACCAAAAGCACCGCCGTCCCCTGGTCACGCTGGGCCAGGAGGAGTTGCCGAATGTACTCCGTGGCCCCTACATCCAGCCCGCTGGTGGGGTGCGCGGCGATCAGCAAGGCCGGTGCACTGGACGTTTCGCGGGCCAGGATCGCCCGCTGAATGTTGCCGCCGGAGAGGAGCTTGACCGGCGTCTCCCGGCTGGGGGTCATCACCGCGTATTGGGCGATCAGGCGGTCGGCGTGGGCATTAATGGCGGAGCGGTCCAGGAACAGCCCCCGGCAAAAGGGCGCTTGACGATAGCTTTTCAGGATGAAATTCTCCGCCACGCTCAGGCCGGGGACCACCCCAGTGGAACGCTCGCCGGGGACATAGCAGATACCTTGGGCGATCAGCGCGCAGGGGGAGCAATTAGTCACCTCTCGCCCATTGAGAAAAACGTGGCCCTGGGTGATGGGACGCAGCCCGACCAGGGCCTCCACCAACTCGCGCTGGCCGTTGCCAGCCACCCCGGCAATCCCCAGAATCTCGCCCGCGGCAATAGTGAAGGAAATATCCTTGACCGCCGGCAGACCCTTGTCGTTCAGGGCCTGGAGCCCCTCCACCCGCAGCACAGTCGGGCCAACCTGGACCGCCTGCTTCTCCAGATGAAAGAGTACCTCCCGCCCCACCATCAGCCGGGCCAGGGCACGCTCGTCGGTCTGTGCCGTTTCCTGGGTGGCCACCACACAGCCCTGACGCAGCACGGTCACACGGTCGCTGATGGCGGTTACCTCGTCCAGTTTGTGGGTAATAAAGATGACCGTATGCCCCTCGGCGGCCATGCGGCGCAGGGTGCTCATCAGTTCTTTTGTCTCGCCAGGGGTGAGCATGGAGGTCGGCTCGTCCAGGATGAGGATGTCGGCGCCCCGGTAGAGGGCCTTGATGATCTCCACCCGCTGCTGCTCGCCGGCAGAAAGCTGCCAGATGTGGGCGTTGGGGTCAACGCTCAGGCCATACTTTTGGGAGAAGGCGGCTACCTGCTGCCGTACCGCCCGGTCCGGGAAGAAGAAGTTACCCGGCAGCCCCAGGACCACATTCTCGGCCACGGTGTGCGTGGGCACCAGGCGGAATTGCTGGTGTACCATACCGATGCCCAGGCGGATGGCATCACGAGGCGAACGAATCGTCACCTGGCAGCCCTTTACGTAAATCTCGCCCTCGTCGGGGTGATAGATGCCGTACAAGATGTTCATCAGGGTGGTCTTGCCGGCGCCGTTCTCCCCCAGCAGGGCGTGGATTTCGCCAGTATAGGCTTCAAAGTTCACCCGGTCGTTGGCCAGGACGCCGGGGAAACGCTTGGTGATGCCGCGCATAGCGACGGCACTGTCCGTTACACGTTTCATGTTTCACGTTCCACGTTGTTAAAGCAGTTCCAGGTTCCACGTCTCACGTTCAGCCCTGGAACGTGGAACATGGAACCTGGAACTTGGAACACAATAACTAGCGTGGGATCTTGCCGACCACGCCCTCCACGAACCAATCCACGCTCAGGAGCTCGCCATAGGTGGCCCGCTGGCCAGCCTTGAGCCGCTCCTTGCCATCCTGATCCTTGATCGGCCCGGTGAAGGGATCAAAGAGCATGGCCGGGTCCTTCATCTGGGCGATGCGTTTCATCACCAGGTCGTACACGCTCAGCTCGCCCAGAAGGGGATCGGTCACCTTCTTGGCCTTGAGAGCATCAACGAACTTGGGGTTGATGGGATTCTCAAACGAGCCGCCCAGCATGGCCGCTCCTTCGCGCATCAGCCACCAGTAGTCCACATCCTGCAGGTTCTTGTTGTTGTAGACACCCAGATAGACCTTGGTCAGCATGTCTTCGTAGAGGATGCCCCAGTTGATCAGTTGGCCGCTCACGGCGGAGTCTGTGCCGAACTTCTCCATGGGGCTGTAGTGGCTGAAGGTGTAGACCGGCTGGCCCTTCTTGACGTATTCCTGGCCGACCTGAACGACGGTGGGGGAGTCTTCGGTAAAGGCCAGCACGTCGGCACCGGCAGCGATGAGCGCCTCGGCCGCCTCGCGGGCCTTGGCCGGGTCGAACCAGGCAAAGAGCCAGCGCACATCTACGGTGGCCTTGGGATTGGTCGCCCGCACGCCCAGGGCAAAGGCATTGATGTGCCGTACCACCTCGGGTATGGGGTGCGCCGCCACGTAGCCGACCTTGCCGGTCTTGGTCAGCGCCCCGGCCATCAGGCCGTTCAGGTAATAAACCTGATAAAAATCGGCGAAGTAGTTACCGGAGTTGGGGGCACGCTGGAAGCCGGAGCAGTGGAAGAAGATGGTGTTGGGGTACTTTTTAGCCGCCGCTAGAGTGGCATCCATATACCCGAAGCTGGTAGTGAAGATGACGTCGCACTTCTCTTCTACCACGAAGCGATCCAGGAAGCGGTCGGCGTCCGCCTCGGGCACAGCCTCAGCATAAGCTGTCTGCAGCCAGGGGAATTTCTTTTCCACATAGAGGCGGCCTTCATTGTGGGCGTGGGTCCAGCCATAGTCGCCGATGGGGCCAACGTAGATGTAGCAGGCCTTCAGCATCTTCTCAGGCACTGGCGTCGGTGGGGCTGGCGGCTTGGGGGCGCAGGCTGCACCCAAGGTGGCGGCGATCACCACCAGGGTAAGAACCGCCAGAAATGTCCTGTACTTCATCGTCCTCCTCCTGTTGGTTTTTTGACTCCGCTGTGTGACGACAAGGGTCGTCACACGCCACGGAGCTAGGGGCTAAAAACCACTCACTCCATAGCCTCACCTCCTTGCCTGCTGCGCTACAACTTCTGAGCCTCTCGACGGCGTTGGGCCATGATGTCGTCTGCTTGCCAGTTTACCACAACTGGCGGCTTTAGGCAAGATACTATCGGCCGAGCATCCGCTCCATGGCCTTGCGCGCCTGGTTCAGGGCCGGCAGCGAGCGGGCCAGCGTGAGCTTGATGCCCAGGGCCGTGGTCACCGGCTCCAGGAGCATCCTGAGCCGTTCCTGGTTGACGGCCACCTCCGTAGGCAGCGTCCCTAGCCGGGGAAGCACCTTCAGAAACTCCTCTGGCGTCTGAGTCCAGACAGCCTCCAATGATGGCTTGGGAGCCAGAATTGCCGTTCCCAGGATAAAACCACTCTGCGCTTCCACCACCATCAACGTGTAGCCAAAATAGGGCCGGGGGTCTCCTTTGTCGAAGATGCCGCCGGGCATAACAAAGAGGCTGGCCTGCAAGGTCATAGGCTGGCGCGGTAGCCTGACCACGGCGTTCAGAAGCTTCTGATCCAGCTTGATCTGGATGGTTTTCGGCTGGGGAGGGACCGGCTTCTCCCACTGATCCTTCCAGACCATGGCCGTCCCTTCCTTTTCCAGCGTGCGGATCAGGTACAGGCCCTGGCGCAGGGGATCCAGCAGGTGTGGATTCTGGCGCACCCGCAGGGCTACCTCCAGACCCTGCTCCAGACACACCGTCAGGAAGCGGGCCTCTTCGGGTAACAGCAACCAGGGGAGATAGCCAGGCACGTAGCTGCGGAAGAGCGGCCAGGCACCCTGTCCCCGAAACTTGAGCCCCAGGGACTTGATGACGGCCAGGTCTTCCTTACGCAGCTCCTGCCGATCGCCAAAGGAAGCCTGGAGTTGGGGTATCTCCAGGAGAATCGTCGGGTCTGCTTTCGGGTTATTCTGCATCTGCACGAACCCCGCCAGGCCCTCGGAACCCAGATAGACGGCCAGAGCAAAGTACTCGCCACGTAGCCCCATGACGCTATCGTAGCCGATCTCCCCGGTCTCTGGATTGCGCACGCCGCAGACGTGGGACTCGGTCAGCCATTCCCAGGGAGCGGCCTCCTTGAAACGGGCGGCCACTGCGTAGAGCTGGCGCCATTCGTCCAGTGTCGGTTGTGTTGCGTTCATGAAAACCTCCTCTTATTAGGGCCATTACAGGGCCTGATGGCCACAGAAACACACAGAAGGGCACAGAAATGCTGGATTCAGCCTCGCTCGTCTATGAAATTCTGCGTTTTTCTGTGCCCCGCCACAGCGGGGGGCTCGGTAAACCGGCCTGCTTCCGTGGCGATCTCCCTACCATCCTCATCGTGCAGCAGGTTTCTTGATAGCTTGTTCACATCACCTCAATCCCTGCCCCCGCCACCACCTCACCGATGCGCCAGGCGGGCTGGCCTTCGGCAGCGCAGAGCCCCAGCAGTGCCTCCAGCCGCTCCAGCGGCACGGCGATGAGCAGGCCACCGCTGGTCTCTGGGGTGAAGAGGAGCATCTGCGTCGCCTCGGGGATCGTAGGCGAAAAGGTGACGCCGCAGCCGTAGTAATCGCGATTGCGCCCGGCGCCGCCGGGGAAGCACTGCTGCGCGGCGTAACGCTGGGCGCCTTCCAGGAAGGGGAACTGCGGCAGGTGAAAGCGCATCCCCACCTTGCTCAAAGTGGCCATCTCGCTGGCGTGGCCCAGGAAGCCGAAGCCGGTGATGTCCGTGGCGGCATGGACGCCCACCTGCTGCACCAGGCGGGCGGCGCGGCGATTGAGGGTGGCCATGCTCGCCACAGCGCCCTGCACGTAGGCCGCCTCGGCCAGGCCCCGCTTCAGGGCCGTGGTGATGACGCCCACCCCCAGGGGCTTGGTGAGCACCAGGGCGTCGCCCGGCCGGGCCCCGGCTTTGGTGAGCACGCGGTCGGGATGAATCGTGCCCAGCACGGCCAGGCCGTACTTGGGCTCCTTATCGTCAATAGTGTGGCCGCCAGCCACCACGCCCCCCGCCTCGGCTACCTTCTCCGCCCCGCCGCGCAGAATCTCGCTGATGATCGCCGGGGCCATGTCCGCCGGGAAGGCGCAGATGTTGAGGGCCAGCAGCACCTCGCCGCCCATGGCGTAGACGTCGCTCAGGGCGTTGGCCGCGGCGATAGCGCCGTACCAGTACGGCTCATCCACGACGGGGGTGAAGAAGTCCACGGTGTGGATGATGGCCAGCTCATTGGTCAGGCGATAGACGGCGGCGTCGTCGGCCGTGGCCAGCCCCACCAGCAGGTTGGGGGAGTCCTCGGCACGAAATATCTCTTGTAATGGGCGCAGGACCTGCGCCAGGGCCGCCGGGCCCCGCTTGGCCGCTCAACCCGCGGCGGCGGTCATGCTGGTCAGGCGAATGTCTTCTCGCGTCAACTCTGATACCTCTCAATATTTGCGCAGGATGAGGGGCAGGTAGGTCTTGTAGCCCCCGAATACGTTGATGGTAGCCGTGGCTGTGTTACCGTCACTGTCCGTTGCTGTCAACGTGATGACGTGTTGCCCCGGAGAAAGGCTCACCAGCACCTGACTCCCTGTCCCCAGGTCACCATCCTGGCTGGATGTCCAGCGCAGTGCCGACTCGCCCAACGTTCCGTCCTCCAGGTCATAGGCGTAGCCTTGCAGCAATAGCGGCGTGCCGGGCTTGATAATTCCGTCCCCTTCTGGCGAAAGGATGAACGCCTGCGGCCCCTTGCGACCGACGGTGAAGGGAGCATCCGATTCGTCGGCGCTGGTATTCACTCCATCGGTAGTCAGCACCCGCACCTTCGCCCCGCTTCCCCCGGCCAGTTCGGCGGCGTTGACAGCCAGTTGGGTCTCTGTGATAGCCGATCCCACCGGCATCCAGTTTGTCCCGTCAGGGCTGTAGAGGACCCTGTAAGTGAGTGGGTCACCGTCAGCGTCACTGGCGCTCCAGGTGACCGTGTAGGTGCCGCTGGTAGCCCAGACCTCACCGCCATTAGGTGAAAGCACGTTGACGACCGGCGCATGGGCGCTGACCGAACGGCTGGCCAGTTCGGTTGGCCCCTTTTTGAGAACAATGCGGGCGACACCGGGCGGATAGGGCAGCATCAGGTTGAAGCCGTCCACGTTGCTTTGCGCACTTATCTCATAAACCCGGAATGCCAGATCAAAACAACGACTTGATAGCACTGTGCCTGAAGCATTCTGGGCCTCTATGCAATACTCCGTTCCGACTGGAGGAAGATCTGGCGTCAGTGTTGGTGTGATGACCCAGACCGGTTCGAGGACAGCAGTATTATCGGTAAAGACCAGGCCACTGCTGAGGAAATAGGGCTGCAGGGCAGACGAAGCACGGGATGCCTGTTCGGTCGCCAGCGATCCCAAGGTGACCGTGTAGGTCCATGTTGATGTCCACAGATTCCATTCTGGATTGCTGGCTGTCTTCCAGCCGCAGTAAGACATGTAGTCGTAGGTGGTTTGTGGGTTCTTCAGGGCGGATTCAGACGAAAGCAGCCAGGCAAAGTTATTTCCGTCGACGCCCCAGTCGTGTATCCTGGAGTCACTCCACGGCCAGCCGGAACCTGAATCGTCGCTTGGACAATCGCCAGTATTGATGCCGTTATGGCCCATCAGGTGCCCAAGCTCATGGACAAAGGTGGTTTTCGACCATGTAAACTCTTCTAGCGGATACTCGTTTGCAAATACGTCCGAGAATGCGGCGACACCGTATAGCGCCGGTGGTCTTGGCCATGCAACGCCACGATCAAAGGCGCCCGAAGGAAGCCATCCAAACACATAGTCAGGGGGGTTGTTTCCGCCTCGAGTAAACCACTGTGCCTCCAGGGTTCTCAGCAGGAGTATCGTGTTCTCTTCGTTGATGTTGTCTCTAGTGGCTGGCTTGCTACAGTCATTCTTTAACGGGGAAGACCAGGGCATCTCATGCCAGACTTCAATGTCAATGGGCTGACTACTACCAACAGGTAAGAGTTCCTGGGCTAAGCTGTGGGCTGTCGTTACCGCCGACATGTCCGGCACTGCATCGTATCCGCAGGCATAGTAGTGTATTGGAATATAGGCAACGCGCAAGCTCCTGGTAGGCTGGAAAGGCATTGTTACGGGGAGGCCCCTCGCACCACCAGCTTCAGCTATAAGCATGGTTGTACCGGACGTCCATTTTGGCGGCAGCGTGAAATTCAGCGTCTTGGTCAGGACGCCACGCTGATCCAGCCAGCTTTCGTGATAGGCAGTGATGGGGCGATTGACTGGCGGGATAGGCGAGTCCACAAACTCTCCATCTCGGCCATAGCCGTGCAGCACGCCGGTAACACCTGCCATTGCGGTGCAGCCTTCGCCGCAGTCCAGGTAGACGCGCACAAATGTGGGCTTGCCAGCGATGAGAGGAACACTGTTGGTTTCATCCTGAATAATTTGGGTGACTTCGGTGTGGGAGATAGCTATCTCAGGCGTAGGTGTCGGCGTGGGCGTTGGTGAGACGAAGGTGTATTGCCACACGCTGCCCCCTGTGCCAGCGAAGAGGGTGCAGGGGGAGGTAGAGGCGAGGGCCAAAGACAGAATGTTGAGGCTCCCTAACCCAGCGTTCATAGCACTCCAGGAGACCCCACCGTCAGTGGACCTGAAGACCCCACCACCCCAGGTCCCGGCGAAAAGAGTATAGTCGGTGGCATAGCCGGGAGAAAGCGCCAGAACCAAGACGTCCAGGTTAGCCAGGCCAGAGGCGCTCCAGGAGACACCGCTGTTAGTGGACTTGAAAACTCCACCGTCATTTGTCCCTGCGAAAATGGTGTGGTCAGTTGGGTAGCCAGGAGAAAGCGCCAGGACCCAGACGTCCAGGTTGGTAAGGCCCGTGTTCGCAGCGCTCCAGGAGGCCCCACCATCTGTAGACTTGAAAATGCCGCTATCGGTGCCGGCGAAGAGGGTATGATCGGTGGCATAGCCCGGCGAAAGCACCAGGGCAGAGACCCACACGCTGGGCAGTCCAGTGACGCTCCAGGAGGCCCCACCGTCGGTGGACTTGAAGACTCCGCCATCAGTACCAGCGAAGAGGGTATGGTCGGTGGTATAGCCCGGCGAAGTAGCCAGGGCATAGACCCACAGGTTGGTAAGGCCCGTGTTCGCAGTGCTCCAGGAGGCTCCACCGTTGGTGGATTTGAAGACCCCGTTTAAGGTCCCTGCGAAAATGGTGTGGTCAGTGGTATAGCCAGGCGAGAGCGCCAGGATCCAGACAGTCAGGCTGGTCATGCTGGTGAGGCCCATATTCACGGCACTCCAGGATGCACAACCATCAGTGGATTTGAAGACCCCACCGCCATCGGTCCCGGCAAATAGGGTGCGATCGCTGGCGTAGCCCGGCGAGAGCACCAGGACCAATACGTCCAGGTTGGTGAGGCCGGCGTTCACGGCGCTCCAGGAGGCACCGCCATCGGTTGACTTGAAGACTCCGCCGCCACTGGTCCCGGCGAAGAGGGCGCGATCGCTGGTATAGCTCGGCGAAAGCACTAAGGTGTACACCCCCAAGCTAGTGGGGTCAGTATTCATGGTGCTCCAGGAGGCCCCACCATCGGTCGACTTGAAGACCCCGCCACCCCAAATACCGGCGAATATGGTATGGTCGCTGGCATAACTGGGCGAAAGCGCCAGGGCAAAGGCCCACAGGTTGGGGAGGCCTGTGTTCACCGCGCTCCAGGAGGCCCCGCCGTTGGTGGACTTGAAGACTCCACCATTAGTCCCAGTGAAGAGGGTACGGTCAGTGACATAGCCCGGCGAAAGCGCCAGGGCAGAGATGTCACGGCTGGTGAGGCCTGTGTTCGCTACGCCCCAGGAGGCCCCACCGTTGGTGGATTTGAAGACCCCACTGGATGTCCCGGCGAAGATGGTACTGTCAGTGGCATAGCCAGGCGAAAGTGCCAGGGCAGAGATTTCACGGTTGGTGAGGCCTGTGTTCGCTACGCTCCAGGAGGCCCCACCGTTGGTGGATTTGAAGACCCCGCCGCCCCAGGTTCCAGCGAAGAGGATGTGGTCGCTGGTATAGCCAGGCGAAAGTGCCAGGGCATAGACCTGCTGGTTGGTGAGGCCAGTGTTCACGGCGCTCCAGGAAGCCCCACCGTCGGTAGATTTGAAGACCCCGCCACCCCACGTTCCAGCGAAGAGGATGTGGTCGCTGGTATAGCCAGGCGAAAGCGCCAGGGCTAGGACGGTCTGGTTGGTGAGGCCAGTGTTCACGGCGCTCCAGGAGGCCCCACCGTCGCTGGACTTGAAGATCCCGTAACCATCGGTCCCGGCGAAGATAGTGTGGTCAGTGGCATAGCCTGGCGAGAGCGCTAGGGCATAGACGTCGCCCCCCCACATCCCCTGGGAGCACTGCGTCCAGACGTTGTCGCCGTACAAGTGTTCCACGTTCCATGCTTCATGTTCCACGTTGTTTCCGGCCAGGGTAGGCTGTCTCACCACGGCCAGCAGGGCCAAGAAGACAACGAGAACGAATGCGGCGAACAGTCGCGCTTTCATTGGTTTGCCCCTTTCTTGCATGCAGCAGACGAACGGCCTCTATCGGTTCCACTATACCTTAAGTTGCAACTCAGGTCACACCAAGCCTGGACCGGTGATTTGCCAGTTGGCAGCACTTTCATCAGACGTTCAACAATGGGGGCGAATTCCTCACCGGGGTAATCTTCGATGGCGCCCTCATCACACAGGCGGGCGATCTGCGGGTTGATGGGCAGCCCGTAGAGCCTCCAAACCCTAAGCCCCGGTGACCATCGCATATTTCTCCAAGTGGTGCATCTTGCACATAGCATCTTACCGCAGGATGCGTCTTTTGTCAAGCGAGTTGCATCAGACAGCGCCCTGTGGTATAATAGCCAGCAGAGCCCGAACTGCCCGCCGCGCCAAGCCTGCCGGGCAGAAGCAAAAAGACTTTGTGGGAGGGAAACGATGCAGATCACGCACAAGCAACTCAGCCGCGTCGACCTGGTGGCCGTTGACGGCCGGGTGGACGCCAGCACCGCACCACAGCTTCAGGACGTCTTACGCTCTATCTTCGACGAGCGGCGCTTCCGCGTCGTGCTCGACCTCGGCGAGATGAGCTACATGTCCAGCGCCGGACTCAAAGTGCTGCTGGCCGCCCTCAAAGAAGCCAAACGCTGGAATCGGGGCGACCTGCGGCTGGCCGCCCTGCAACCCCAGGTGCACGACACGCTCAACCTGGTCGGCCTGCTCCAGCTTTTCCGAATCTATCCCAACACGGTGGAGGCCGTGGGCAGCTTCTAGGCCATCGTCAGTCCAGAACAGGCATGGGGGGAAGGGCAAATCCCCCCATTTTGTGTTTTCGATTAGCCACAGAATCACACCGAAGGACACAGAATGGGGGATTTACGTGCCGGTTCACGTAATTTTTCTGTGGATTTCTGTGTCTTTCTGTGGCTGAATCCCCGCCAGCGCTATTCTGCGTGGATTCCGGCTTGTCCGAGTTGAGGGAGGAAGTGTGCAAACCAGATGCCCCTACGGGGAAGGGATTTATACCGTGCGGCCCAGCGGTCGCATTGACGCCGCCACCGCCCCAGAGCTGGGGCAAGCATTGCAAGACCTGCTGGCTGCTGGCCAGACGCACCTGATCGTGGACCTGGATGGCGTGCGCTATCTCGCCAGCGGCGCCCTACGCGTGCTCCTGGTGGCCATCAAAGAAGCCCGGCGCTTGGGGGGCGACGTGAAGCTGTGCTCCCTGCGGCCCAACGTGCAGCGCGTGTTTAAGCTCTCTGGCTTCACCCTGATTTTCGAGATTGCGGACAGCGAAGAGGCGGCGGCGTTGGCCTTCCAGGGCCAGCCCGCCACCAGAGCCTTCCTCGGGGAGCAGGGCCAGTGAGCGAGCGGACGCGCCGGTGGATCGTGCGCAGCTATAGCCTGGGTCTGGGCCTGGCCGGGCTGCTCGTCCTGGCCTGGGCCAGCCGCGGCGCGGGGCTGCCAGGGCAGCTTCTGCCCCTGGCCTACTTCCTGCTGCTTTCCTTCCTGGTCAAATACTTCGGCTTTCGGGTCGCACCCGACGTGACCCACAGCCTGGGCGGGGTAGTGGACGTGGCCGCCCTGCTGACCCTGGGGCCGGTGGCCGGCGGCTGGGTGGCCGCTTTGAGCAGCCTGCTCTACAGCGAGTACCGGGCCCGGCAGCAGCGATTGGCCACCCCACGGACGATCCTGGAGGTGCCGCTGTTCAACGGTGGTCTGAAGGCCCTCCTGGCCCTTGCCAGCGGTGCGATCTACCAGGCCCTGGGAGGCAGCTTCGCCCCCACCGCCTTTGCCGGGGGGCTGGTAGCACCACTGCTGGCACTTTGTCTGACCTGGGCCGCCCTCGACCACCTGGGTTGGGCCGGCAGGGAATACCTCCAGGGTGGCCGCAGCGGCCTGGCAAGTTGGCTGCGCACCATATCCACCCCCTCCCTGCTCGTAGAGTTGCTGCCTCTGCCCACGGCGCTGGTCATCGCCCTGGTGCACACCGCCCTGGGGCTGGGCCCTTTCGCCTTGCTGGCCCTGGCCATGCTCTCGGTCAGCATCCTCGTGCGGCTGTTGGCGGAGGCGCGGCAAAAGCTAGAGGCCCGCATCGCCGAGCTCACGACCCTCAACGACGTGGGCCAGGCCATTCTAGAGGCCTCCCTGAACAAAGATGAGCTCTGCGAGCTGGTGTACGCCTACGCCAGCCGCATCGTGGACACGCGTAACTTCCTGCTGGGGCTGATGGACGAGGCCAGCCAGCGGTTCGTCCTGGAGGTGTTGACGCTGGACGGGGTGCGCCAGCCGAAAGCCACCGTCTCTATCGGCGGGGTAGCGGCCTGGATGCAGGAAAGCAAAAGCCCGGTGCTGATCCGCGACCTGGAACGGGAAAAACTGCCTTTTACGCCCATCCCCCTGAGCGCCACGCCTTCACGCTCTGCCCTCTTCGTGCCCCTGCTGGTAGAGGCCACGTTCATCGGCTACCTGTCCATCCGCAGCCACACCCCCCAGGCCTTCACCGAGGATCACCAGCGCATCCTGGCGGCCATCGCCAATCAGGTGGCCGTGGCTCTGGAGAACATCCGGCTGTATCAGCAGGCCGCGGAAAGGCAGCGCCTGGAGCAGCAACTAAAGGTCGCCCACGACCTCCAGAAAAGCCTGCTACCGTCCTTCTGCCCTTTTGTGCCCGGCTTTGAGCTTGCCGCCGATTGGCGTTCCGCCCTGGAGGTGAGCGGCGATTTCTACGATTTCGTGAGCCTGCCTGGTGGCAAGCTGGGCCTGCTCATCGCCGATGTTTCCGATAAGGGCGTGCCGGCGGCGCTGTTCATGGCCCTCTCCCGCAGCCTGGTGCGTTCCGGGGTCATCGGTGCCAGCAGCCCCAGCGAGGGGCTACGCCGGGCCAATACCTGGATTCTCAAAGACTCCCAGAGCGACATGTTCGTCACCCTGTTTTACGGCGTCCTGAACCACGCCGACCGCACCCTCACCTACGCCAATGCCGGCCACAACCCACCTCTCCTCTACCGGGCAGACACAGGGGCGATAGAGACTCTGGCGGCCAAGGGGATCGTCCTGGGCGTGCTGCCAGAGATTGAGCTGGAAGAGCGACAGGTGGCCATGGCGCCCGGCGACCTGGTGGTGCTCTACACCGATGGGGTGACCGAAGCCATCAACGAGCACGAGGAGGCCTTTGGCGAAGAGCGCCTGGCCCAGGCCGTGCGCCAGCACCACGACCTGGAGGCGAGAGACGTCATCGCCAAGATCAGGGAGGCGGTGCTGGCCTTCACCGGCGAGCGGCCGCCCTTCGACGACGCCACGCTGGTGGTGCTGAAGTGTTCCCAAACCTGACAGGTCCCAGCCGTAGGGCGGGCGCGGCGCCCGCCGCCCTATGCTGCGCCTCTAGGCGGCAGGCCACGGCCCTGCCCTACTGTCAGGTTTGAAAACTAGGCCCTTGTCAGGGCCAGGTAAGTGGAGTATAATAACGGCATGAAAGGACAAAAGGCGCCCGGAGGCGCCAAAAAGGAGCAAGCAAGCCCCAACAAAAGCCGCGCCTGTGAACTCACCGTGCCCGGCCGGTTGGAGAACCTGGCCACCATCTGCGAGTTCGTCGGCCAGGCGGCCCAGCAGGCCGGGGCCAGCAAGCGGGCCATCTTCGACATCCAGCTCGCCGTAGATGAGGCCTGCACCAACATCATCGAGCACGCCTATGGCGGTGATGGTGGCGAGATCTGCCTGCGCTGCGAGTGTGATGGCGACAATTTCGAGGTGGTTATCCAGGATCATGGCCGGCCTTTCGACCCCCAGGCCGTGCCCAAGCCCGACGTGCAGGCGGAGCTGGACAGACGCCAGGAGGGTGGCCTGGGCCTGCACTTCATGCGCTGCCTCATGGACGAGGTGCATTTCCGCTTTGACCACCAGAGCAATGAGCTAAGGATGGTCAAGCACCTGCAAGAAGGGAAGCAGGGGAAGCAGGAAATCAGGAGAGCGGGAAATCAGGAAATCAGGCAACCAGGGAATCAGGACGCCAAGAGAAGCCTGCTTCCCTGATTCCCTCGTTCCCTGATTCCCTCGTTCCCTGATTCCCCCCGAAACCCATGGAAGTTGCTGAGCTGATCCAGAAAGTGCACACGTACCTGCCGCAGGTGGATGCAGAGATCATCCGCCAGGCCTACGAGTTCGCCGCCCAGGCGCACAACGGGCAAAAGCGCGCCTCCGGCGAGCCTTACGTGCAGCACCCCCTGGCCGCGGCCCTGATCCTGGCCGGCATGGGGCTGGATCTGGCGGCCATCATTGCCGCCCTGCTGCACGACGTGCCGGAGGACACCGCCAGGCCCCTGGAGGAGATCCGCAAAGACTTCGGTGAGGACGTAGCCCGCCTGGTGGACGGCGTCACCAAGCTGAGCCGCATCAGTTGGGGCACCCTGGAAGAAGAGCAAGCCGAGAACCTGCGCAAGATGTTCCTGGCCATGGCCGAGGACGTGCGCGTCGTCCTCATCAAGCTCGCCGACCGCCTGCACAACATGCGTACCCTGGATAGCCTCTCCCCTAACAAGCAGCGCAAGATCGCCAAGGAAACCATGGAGATCTACGCCCCTCTGGCCAGCCGCCTGGGTATCTGGCAAATGAAGTGGGAGCTGGAAGACCTCTCCTTCCGCTACCTGGCCCCTGAACGCTACCACGAGATCGCCAATCGCCTGGACAAGCTGCGCCAGGAGCGCGAGGCCTACATCGCCCGGGTCATTGCCGTGCTGCGCCTCGCTCTGCAGCAGGCGGGCATCGCGGCCGAGCTGTACGGTCGTCCCAAGCACATCTACAGCATCCACAAGAAGATGGAGCTCAAGGGGCGCTCCCTGGATCAGATCTACGACCTCATCGCCATCCGGGTCATAGTCAATGAAGTGAAGGATTGCTACGCCGCCCTGGGCGTGGTGCACTCCTTGTGGCATCCCATCCCCGGCGAGTTTGACGATTACATCGCCATGCCCAAAGAGAACCTGTACCAGTCGTTGCACACGGCGGTGGTAGCTCTGGACGGCCTGCCGATCGAGATCCAAATCCGCACCCACGATATGCATCGGGTCAGCGAGTACGGCATTGCCGCTCACTGGCGCTACAAGGAGGGCAGCAAGCGGGACGTCAACTTCGAGGCCAAGCTGGCCTGGCTGCGCCAGCTCATGGAGTGGCGGCGGGAAATCGTGGACGCCCGGGAGTTTGTGGAGTCCCTGAAGACGGATATTTTTCAAGACCAGGTCTACGTCTTCACGCCCAAGGGCGACATCATTGACCTGCCGGCAGGCGCTACGCCGCTCGATTTTGCCTATCGCATTCACACCGACATTGGCAACCGCTGCCGCGGCGCCCGGGTCAACGGGCGACAGGTCAGCCTGGACTACCGGCTGCAGAACGGCGAGCGGGTGGAGATTGTCACCGCCAAGGCCGGAGGCCCCAGCCGCGACTGGCTCAATCCCAACCTGGGCTTCATCAAGACGAGCCACTCCCGCGATAAGATTCGCCAATGGTTCAGGCGCCAGACCCGCGCTGAGAATATTACGCAGGGCAAGGAATGGCTAGAGCGGGAGCTCAAACCGCTTGGCCTGGCGCCAGACTTCGAGACCGTGATCCGGGTGTTTGAGGAGAACCAGCCGGCCCCAGGTGACAGCCTGGAGAAGGCCGCCCAACGCTGGCAAGAGGAGCTACGAAAGCTCGGCTACACCCCCAGGAAGATCGAAGAACTCATCACCTTCTTCAAGCAATTTACCAATCGGGAAGACCTCTACCTGGCCATCGGCTCCGGCGACATCAGCCCGCCGCAAGTCTCCACCCACCTCCTGGTGCTGGAGGAGGAGAAGCCGGTCGAGCTGCGCGGCGTGCCCACGGTGGCCCCGGCCAAAGAGGCCACCGGCGGCGTCCAGGTGATGGGCCAGTCTGATCTGCTTACCAGCCTGGGCCGTTGTTGCAACCCCGTACCCGGCGATGAGATCGTTGGCTACGTCACCCGTGGGCAGGGGGTGACCGTACATCGGCGTGACTGCCGCAACGTGGCCGCCGTGGACGATCCACAACGCCTGGTAGAGGTGAGCTGGGGGCAATCACCCCGGCAAGTCTACCCGGTGGACGTGGTGATCAAGGCTACCGATCGTGAAGCGTTACTCAAAGACATTGCCACCGTCGTTTCCGGCGAACACGTCAACATAGCTGCCGTTAACGTCGCCCTCTCCTCCGACCACATCGCTACCATCAAGGTCACCCTACAGGTGGCCAGCACCCAGCAACTGAGCCGGGTGCTGGCGCACATTGCCAAGACCGAGAACGTGCTGGAAGTGTTCTGCACGCGGCGTGGCCAAGTCACCGCCGCCCCCAAGACCACCAAACGCCCCGCCATCTCCACCCAAGCAATACCCGCCATCGCTTCCCCTTAACCAGCGGTTTTCACCCTCTGTCTCTGGATGGCCCAGTGCCCGCCGCTGGTTCAACGCGCCACATTACAGGGGTAACAAGGGTAACGGGGGTAACAGGGGTAACAAGGGTAAAGGGGGTAACGGGGGTAAAAAGGGGTAACGTGGTGACGTGGAGACGGAACACGCAACACGCAACACGGCCTGCGGACTGGCGACTGCGGACCGAGGACTGTGGACTGTGGACTGTGGACTGAGGATTGCGGACCAAATTATGCCAACTTGGACATCCAGATACCAATTTCGTAGAGGATGATCAAGGGAATAGCGACCATTATCTGGTTGAAGGGATCGGGTGTGGGGGTAATGACGGCGGCAATGACGAAGGCCGCCAGAATGGCGTACTTACGCCAGGAGCTCAGCTTCTTGGTGTTGACGAGGCGCACTTTGGACAGGAAGAAGATAATCAGCGGCGTCTCGAAGGACAAACCCACCGCGAGCAGCAGGGTGGTGACGAAGGAAAAGTAATCGCCCACTGCCGGCATGGGGCGCGCTAAATCGCCTCCCAGGCCAAACAGGTACTTGAGGGAGAAGGGCAGCAGCAAGAAATAGGCAAAGGCCACGCCCACAGCGAAGAACACGCCGGCCAGCGGGACGAGGGCGTAGAGCGAGCGCATCTCCTTACGGCTAAGCCCACTGTAGCCCGGGCCCTTCATGAACATCATGACCTGCCAGACAATCAGCGGCATAGCCAGCCCCACCCCCATGACCAAAGCCAGCTTGAAGTAGGTGATGAACATCTCCGTGGGGCGCAGGAAGACGGGCTTGACCGCTTCATGGGGACTCAGGAAGCTGACCGGCAGCTCGGTGCCTTGCGGCAGCAGGATCGTGGCGGAGATGGCCGTGCTGCTGCCCAGGGGATTCTCCGCCGGCAGCACGATGGTCGTGGTCAGGACCTTTGTCTCGGCCAGATAGAGCCTGGTGCTGACCGGCGTGCTGCCTGTGGTCAGGCCGCTGATGGGGCGCAGGAGCAAAGAGAAGAGGGGCTGCACGAAGATCAGGCTGAGGGCGGTGGCCACGACCAGGGCCAGGGCGATCTTGATGAGCCGCTGCCGCAGCTCGTCCAGGTGCTGGATGATCGTCAGGTGGCCCTCGTTGCTACTCATCAAGGTTATCCCGAATGTATTCCACCACGTCCTGGACGGTGACGGCGTCCCGGATGATCTTCTCCGCCTCCTCCTCGTCCACCTCGATGCCGAACTCCTCTTCCAGAGTCATGATCAGCTCCATCAATTCCTCGGGCGCGGCATTGAGATCATCCGTAAACGAGACGTTGGGGGTAATCTCGTCTTCGTCCACCCCAAGCTGCTCGGTGATGAGGCGCTTGAGGCGAGCGTAAACCGTTGCCGGCATCCTTGTTCCTCCAGAGAGGGGGAATCAGGAAATCAGCGATCAGGAAATCAGGACTCGTCAGAAAGCTTGATTCCCCGATTCCCTAATTTCCTGATTCCCCGATTCCTGATTCCCTGATTTCCTGATTCCCTGATTCCCTAGCTCCTGATTTCTTGATTCCCTGATCACTTACCTTCGCCACCACCGTGCCCAGCACCCCGTTGACGAACCGTCCTGAAGCGTCGCTGCCGAAGAGCTTGGCCAGCTCCACCGCCTCGTTGATGGCCACCTTGACGGGGGTTTGCCGGTCAACGACGATCTCAAAGAGGGCGATGCGCAGGATGTTGACGTCCACGCCGGCCATCTGGGCCAAGGGCCATTGGGGGGCTACCTCTTGCAGAATGTCGTCTAGCTGCTCCTGATGAGCTATGACCCCCCGCACCAGAGCCTCGGCGAAGGCCGCGCCCTCCGGTGGGAGCGTGTTTTCCTCCAGTCGCTCCTGCAGCACGGTCTGGGCATCGTGCCCCACGCAGCTTACCTCGAACAACGTCTGCAGGGCGACGATGCGGGCCTGACGCCTGATCTTCATCGTCCAAAACCCGGTAGGGGTGAGGCAGCACCCTTGCGAAGGCTCCGAAGCCTTCGCAAGGTTTACTCCAATGCCTCGCCCCTACTCCACGTCCTCGATGTAAACGTCCACCTGGCGCACGGTCATGCCCACCATCTTGTCAATGGCCTGGGTGACGTCACGCTGTACCTGGGTGCTAAGCTGGTACAGGTTCGTCTCCGGCTCAGCGACGAGGTGTAACTCCACCCAGACGGCATCGTCTTTGACCTGAATCTTGACCCCGCTCAGGGCATCCGGCCGCCCCAGGAGCTTGCTCACGCCGCTCACCACGTCGCCGCTCATGCGGGCCACCCCCGGCACCGCCAAGGCGGTCAGGCCGGCGATGGTAGCCAGCACCCCAGGGGCGATACGCACGGTGCCCAGACCTTCTTCTGTCATTTCCTTGCTCAACTTCTGATCCTCAATACGGTAGGTCGGGCGCGGCGCCCGACACCCTGTTCCAGACAGATAGCCCGTAGGGGCGAAGCATTCGCTGGCCATCGGGCCTGGCCGCTGTTTCTGACTGGCGAATGCTTCGCCCCTACTTACATCATGACCATGCCGCCGTCCACGGAGAGCACCTGCCCGGTGACGTAGCTGGCCTCGTCGGAGGCGAAGAAGGCCACAGCGTTGGCCATGTCCTCCGCCGTGCCGAAGCGGCCCAGGGGCGTCAGCTCCAGCATCTTGGCTCTCAGCTCCTCGGGCAGGCTGGCCGTCAGCTCGGTGGGCACGAAACCGGGGGCCACGGCGTTGACCGTGATGTTGCGCCCACCCAGCTCCTTGGCCAGGGCCTTGGTCAGGCCGATGAGCCCGGCCTTGGAGGCCGAGTAGTTGCTCTGTCCCCCCTGCCCCGCCAGCCCAGAAACCGAGGTGATGTTGACGATGCGCCCGTAGCGTTGCTTCATCATGGGGCGCACGGCGGCCTTGGCGCAGTTCCAGGCGCTCTTCAGATTGGTATCCACGACCACGTCCCAGTCCTCTTCCTTCATCAGGGCGATGAGGTTGTCCCGCGTCGTGCCGGCGTTGTTCACCAGGATGTCCAGCCGCCCGTAAGCGTCGAGCGTGGCCTTGACCAGGGCCCGCGCCTCGGCGAAGCTGCTCACGTCGGCCTGGATGGCGTTGGCCTGGCCGCCGCCGGCCTGAATGGTCTGCACCACTTCCTGGGCCGCAGCGGCGTTCTTCTGGTAGTTGACCACCACTTTGGCCCCCAGGCTGGCCAGCTTCAGGGCAATCGCCCGCCCAATGCCGCGCGAGCCGCCGGTGACTAAGGCTACTTTGTCTTGGAGTTCTGACATACCAGCCTCCGTGTTGCGTGGTGCGTGTTCCGTTGTCCATTCTGTTGAGCACGGACCACGCAACACGCAGCACGTATTTTCAGATCTGCTCCCAGAACGCCTCTAGAGTCTTCAAGTCCCCTACGCTAGTGGCATTAGCCTGCGGGGCGATGCGGCGGATGAGCCCGGCCAGCACGTCCTTCGGCCCCACCTCTACGAACTGGCTTACCCCCTGTGCCGTCATGAAGGACACCGACTGCGTCCAGCGCACCGAGGAGGTGAGCTGCTGCACCAGCTCGGCGCGGATCTCTTGCACGCTAACGATGGGCTGGGCCGTGACGTTGGCCACGATGGGCAGGCGGGCGGTGCGGAAAGGCGTGGCGGCCACGGCGCCAGCGAACTTTTGCGCGGCCTCTTGCAGCAGTGGCGAGTGGGCGGCGATGGTGATGGGCAGCGGGATCACGCGCCTGGCCCCACGCCCCCGGGCCAGCTCGCTGGCGGCCTCCAGGGCGGCCTTCTCGCCGGAGATGACCACCTGGCCTGGGGCGTTGAAGTTGGCGCAGACCACGGACCCGCCCGCCTGCCGGCTGGCCTCCTGGCACACGACCTCTACAGTAGCATCGTCCAGGCCGAGGATGGCGGCCATGCCACCGGGATGGCGCTCGCCGGCCTCTTTCATCAGCCGGCCGCGCTCGCGCACCAGGCGCACGGCGTCGCCGAAGTCCAGGGCCTCGGCGGCCACCAGGGCGGCGTATTCGCCCACACTGTGCCCGGCCACGAAGGCCGGCGAGGGAGAAGCGCCCTGGCTGCGCTGGCTGCTCGACAGGACGCGCAGCGCGGCTATGCTGGTGGTCAGGAGGGCCGGCTGCTGGTTGATCGTATCGGTCAGAACATCGGCCGGACCGGCAAAGCACAGATCGGACAGGGCAAAGCCCAGGATGGTATCGGCCTGAGCAAAGAGCGCCCTGGCCACGGGAAAGGTCTGGCACAGGTCCTGGCCCATGCCCACGTACTGCGAGCCCTGGCCGGGGAAAACGAAGGCCAGCACGCCTACTCTTCCTTCTTCTTGAGCTTGGGGGCCTTGACTTTGACGACTTCCACGCCGTTGTAGTAGCCACAGGCCGGGCAGACGCGGTGGGGCATCATGGGCTTGTGGCACTGCGGGCACTCCACCAACTGGATGGGATCCAGGTGTAGATGGCTACGCCGTTCGCCCTGACGGGCCTTAGAGATCTTACGCTTGGGTAACGCTCCCACAGGTGGTAACTCCTTTCAATTTTGGGAATCCTGGCGAAGGTTCCGCACCTTCGCCAGGATGAAAACCTGGCTCGTAGTAATGACTCTAGTCGTTTGTTGGCCGCAACGGCGACTAAAGTCGCTACTACGAACCTCGCCCAAGTTTCTGCTGTCAATCGCCTGGCGCCTGGTGCAGCAGCTCACGCAGCATGGCCCAGCGGCTATCCACGGGTTCGGGCGGGCAGGCGCATGGCCCTGCGTTCAGATTGTGGCCACAGTGCGGGCACAACCCGGCACAATCGTCACAGCAAAGCGGGTGCATGGGCAGAGATAACAACAGGTACTGGCGCACCATCTCGCCCAGGTCAAGCACGTGGTTGCCGTCTATGACGATAGCCTTGTCGTCCGCGGGAGTCTCGATCGGTAGGCCGGTATGGATGTCAATGGTGGGGAAGAACTCTTCCTGGAAATTGATCTCCACCGGTGTGGTATAGGGCTCCAGGCAACGGCTGCAGGCGATCTGCACCTGCGTGTGGCCCTGCAGATGCACCAGAACGCCTCGCCCGGTGCGTAGAAGGTGCACTGTCCCCTCTAATGGCGCTACGGGCAAAACGTCGGTGTCCATAGGCTCCAGTTGCTCTTGCAGCTCGTACTGGCGCGTGGCCCCCACGGGCTGCTTCAACAACTGAGCAACGTTGATTTGCATATTTCTATGGGACGCGGATGAACGCGGATTTACGCTGCGTTTTCTGGTTTAGCGGCGCACGGCGTGCATCGGCGTCCCGCTTTCCTGTAGATGGGCAGAAGGCGCGGCTGCCTCGGCAAGGGCTTACATTATAGGCTAAGCCATGCCAGGTGTCAAGACCGGTTGGTCGCTGTGCAGGGCCCTGTCAAAGTCATTTGGGTCTGGCTAAAACCAGTTGAAGACCTAATGTGATGAGTCAGCAGTGTTGGTTTTCCACGATGATTTGCTGAGAAAGCCAAGACCTTGTCGCTGATTATGCCTATTTATAGCAGAAATCATATTTCTTGATACACCAGGCAGGCTCAAAAGCCTCAGCAAACATTTGCCAGGGCAACCACTCGGCCTTGAACTGGCGGCTTGAGATGAATCTCAACTCATTTTAGCCAGACCCAAGTCATTTTGGGGGTCATTGCGATGAAGCGCCATCACGCCTTACTTCCCGAAACGGCGGGCGTGATGGCGCTTCAGAGGAGCATCCCTTCGCCAGCCTGAACGCAGTGAGGGGGCGGCGAAGGGAG
>Ga0233423_10000442_pt1 | contig 22482 bp, 22 predicted proteins | sample Watercolumn_Mata_FD_180713 | JGI IMG/M metagenome (GOLD analysis project Ga0233423, IMG submission 180713) | Freshwater microbial communities from Lake Matano, South Sulawesi, Indonesia - Watercolumn_Matano_2014_112_MG | ecosystem: Environmental > Aquatic > Freshwater > Lake | place: Indonesia...
TGTCGGAAATGGGAGTGTTTGTCAGCAAATCGGGGATGAGCCGGACTATTCCTGCTGAGATAAGGGATATTGCAGATGTTTCTGGTGCCGGAGATACTGTTATCTCTGTGGCAGGTGTATGCTATGCCGCGGGCCTGGATATTTTCCGGACTGCTGAAATAGCTAATTTTGCCGGTGGGCTTGTTTGTGAAAAACCCGGTGTCGTTCCGGTGGATAAGACAGAACTCTTCAGGGAGTGTGTAAGGGTTTTGTGTGATTGATAAAGTTATATATTTGTAATCTTTTTCGGGATGTAGCGCAGCCTGGTTAGCGTGCCACGTTCGGGACGTGGAGGTCGCGAGTTCGAATCTCGCCATCCCGACAGAACAAAAAATGACGGTCACCCAAGGGTGCCCTTTTTTTATTGGAGATTTGAGCGTTAAAAGCTTGCTTTTAAAAGCGAAAAAGAACCAATAAAAACAGCCTTCAGCTGGTCATTTTTTGTTTTGATCACCTCCCAACCGAGATCATGAGTTCTCCCCCGAGCACTCGGGAGAGGCGAATAATCTCGCCATCCCGACAAAATGATAGCATCATCATATACCAAAGGATTCAAATTACCTTTTGCAGTTCAGGTTGCCCTTTTGCACGATACCGTTGAGGATACAGATACTACCATTAAAGAACTAAAAGAAAATTTCGGGGAAAATATTGCTAATGCTGTATCCGCATTATCTAAGGACAAGAACCTGCCCATTGATGAACAATTTACTGACAACCTTAACAGAATTAAAAAACAACCTAAAGAAGTTTGGGCAGTTAAACTTGCAGACAGGATAACGAATCTTCAGTCTGCACCAAGGAACTGGTCGTATGATAAGAGAAAAGGTTATTTGAAAGAGGCACAAATCATTCTGGATGAATTAGGGAAGAGTAATGATTCCCTTGCCAAACGGCTTGAGGCAAAGATTTCTGAATATCGTAATCAGAATAAGCGATATTTACTTGATAATTTTTAAAAGCTAATTATTATATGTTATAAATGAGGCTCTTCAATTTTTTTTACTATTTTAAGTCCGGTTTGTCAAGCAACGGACCGCAGGTATGAGGTATTTTACCTTGAACATATCAAAAAAAAGATGTTCGGACGCAGGCATGGCAGGCGTGCTGATCATGATGCTGCTGGGGTGGTTCACGGGCAGGGTGGTCTTTTACCAGATCGCCGTACCCCTTCTGGTGATCAACATGATCGTCCCGTATTTCTTTTATCCCTTTGCGGTTGTGTGGTATGGTTTAGCCGGCTTGCTGGGAGATGTCGTTTCGAGAGTGGTCCTTACGCTGGTCTATCTGCTGGTCGTCATACCTGCTGGATTCATAAGGAAGCTGGCAGGTAAGGATCCACTCCTCCTGAAGCAGTTCGGGAAGTCCGGCGACTCGGTCATGGTCATCAGGGACCATGAGTATAATGCCTGTGACCTGGAAAAACCCTTTTAATACACCTGACAATGGAATTTCTGCGTGATCTCTGGGATTTCTTACGGACAAGAAAAAAATACTGGCTCATACCCTTGATCCTCATACTGCTGTTCTTTGCGGTACTGATCGTTTTGTCGGGAGGATCAGCCATTGCCCCGTTCATCTATACCATTTTTTAGCCCCATCCCATTATGTCTGAGACCATCCTCGGCATCTCCGCCTTCTACCATGACAGCGCTGCTGCTATCCTCTCCGGCGGGGAGATCATTGCCGCGGCCCAGGAGGAGCGGTTTACCAGGAAGAAGCATGATTCCTCCTTCCCGGTAAATGCAATAGACTATGTGATCAGGGAATCGGGCATTCCTTTTAAGGAGCTTGATGCCATAGCTTTTTATGATAAGCCCTATATCAAGTTCGAGCGCCTGCTGGAGACCTATCATGCCTTTGTTCCCCGCGGCCTTGCCAGCTTCCTCCCTGCCATACCGGTATGGATCAGGGAGAAGCTGTTCATGAAAAATCTGATACGTGATGAGCTGGCCAGGTATGGCAGGGAGCGCATACCCCTCCTTTTCCCTGAGCACCACCTGTCGCATGCTGCCAGCGCTTTTTATCCCTCTCCCTTCGCAGAAGCAGCCATCCTCACGGTCGATGGTGTGGGCGAATGGGCCACAGCAGCGATAGGCCATGGAACGGACAACAGGATCAGCATCCTCAGAGAGCTGTATTTCCCGCATTCCATCGGACTGTTCTATTCGGCCTTTACCTATTACTGCGGCTTCAGGGTCAACAGCGGGGAGTACAAGCTCATGGGACTGGCACCATACAGTCACCCGCTATCACCAGGCAAGGAGAGGATAAAAAAGATCATCCTGGAAGAACTGGTGGATATTAGGAATGACGGCTCAGTGCTGCTGAACATGAAATATTTCAGATATGCCACGGGACTAAGGATGACGGATGACAGGAGATGGACGCGGCTGTTCGGCTTTCCGCCCCGCCAGCCCGAATCGGAGATAGGCATGGAGTATATGGATATGGCTCTTGCCGTGCAGGAGGTCCTCGAGGAGATCATCTTAAGGCTGGCAGACACAGCCCGGCAGCTTACCGGCAGCGACTACCTTGTCATGGCCGGAGGCGTGGCCCTGAACGCTGTAGCGAATGGCAGGCTGCTGGCCTCAGGTATATACAGGGATATATGGGTGCAGCCTGCCGCAGGTGATGCCGGTGGTGCCGTGGGAGCTGCCTGTTCCGCCTGGCATATATGGAAAGGCAGGGAAAGGAAACAGCCCGGCGGCATGGATGGCATGAAGGGAGCCTTCCTGGGACCTTCGTTCACCGGCAGGCAGATACTCTCTGCAGTGGAAAAATATAACGCTCCCTGTCACTATTATGAGGATTTTAACAAACTGTCGGAGTATGTTGCGGTGAAAATTGCCGGGGGAGCTGTTATAGGATGGTTTCAGGGAAGGATGGAGTACGGCCCCCGGGCCCTTGGCAACAGGAGCGTGCTGGGTGATCCCCGTAATCCGGAGATGCAGAAAAAGATGAACCTCAAGATAAAGTACCGGGAAGGGTTCCGTCCTTTTGCTCCGGCAGTCCTCGAAGAAGAGGCAACCAATTATTTCGAACTTGACAGGCCCTCCCCCTATATGCTCCTGGTAGTCCCGGTAAGGAAAGAAAGAAGGAATCCGCTGCCTGATGGATATCACCAGCGGCCCCTGAGGGAAAAGCTGTATCACCTCCGCTCGGATATACCTGCTGTAACGCATATTGACTATTCGGCACGCGTGCAGACCGTCGACCGGGAAACTAACCCCCGTTTCCGGCAGCTAATAAGTGACTTCAGGAAGCTGACCGGCTGTGCGGTAATAGTGAATACCAGCTTCAACGTGCGGGGCGAGCCGATCGTCTGTACACCTGAAGATGCCTATAAATGTTTTATGAGGACAGAGATGGACTACCTGGTGATGGGTGACTATCTTTTCGACAAGAAAGAGCAGGACGAGTGGTACACAGGGCACCCGAAGGAGAAGTACGGTCTGGATTAATGCTGCCGAACTTCGCCAGCGTCATTACCGGCAAAATGAAGTCCCGAATATAGCGTCCGGGCTGGATAAATACGGCCAGGGCACCGTGTCAGGACAACGCGGCAGCCTTCAGCTGGTCATTTTTTGTTCTTCAACATCTCTTCCAGCTTTTTCCTGATTTGTTCCGATTTGTCAGTATACGGGGGAGTCTCTGTCTGATTTTCCTTTTCAGCAGCAGATGCCTGTTCCTCTTCAACTTTAACTTCGGCAAGCCCGGCCCTGCCCTGTCCACCCCGTGGCCTTCTTTTAGTTCCGGTCTTCATCGCTGCAATAGTTGATGCAATACTGGTACAGATCCTTTCAACAAAGTCTATCTTATATGGTTCGAAAGGTTCAAAGGAAGCCAGTTCTATCACCCCCAGGACATTTTCATGAAGCTTCAGGGGAGCAATAAGTATGCTTGTCGGATTGTCTTCTCCAAGCCCCGACCTGATCTTGATATAATCATCCGGAACATCAGTGAGGTAAATGGTTTCCCCTTCCTGGAAGCATCTTCCGGCAAGCCCTTCACCAGGCTGAATTTCTTTCCTTAGGTATTTCATGCGGTCATAGGCGTATGCAGCAACCAGTTCCAGAAAATTATTGTTTGCATCCTTGTTATGTAAGAATAATGCACCAACCCTTGCGTTGGTATAATGAACCAGGTTATTGATTACAGCTTCATTCAATTTCTCAATATCATTATTATGCTCGCGAAGAATATCACTGAACCTGGCAATGCCCTGGTTGGCCCAGTTCCTTCTTTCATCTTCCACTTTATGTTTAAGGTCTTCAGCAGCTGCACTTTTCAGGTTCTCCCTCATGCGAATAAGTGCATTCCCCAGGGTGTCATACTCGCTAAGTGGCTGAAAGTCACCATCATAATTGCCAACGCCTATTTCTTCAGAGAATTTTGAAAGAGCGTTAAGCCTGCCTGTAAGGTCATTCAGGGCAACACCTATCTGGCCGATCTCATCAGATTGTCGTGGAACAGTTACCTGAGGCAATTTACCCCTGGCCATATTCTGGAGGATTGACCTGAACTGGTTAAGTGGTCTGATCAGTATATGCACCAGGATAAAAATGGTAATAATTACAGTCATCGACAGGAATATCCCTGATATTATCAGGCAGGTCAGGATGGAAGAGTGGTAGGCTACTAACCGGTCAATGGCAGAGGAGGTCATTCCCTCGAATTTATTCTTAAGAGATCTGATAGCTTCTGTGCTGGCACCGGTGAGTTCTTCAATATTCCCGGTTAGTTCCCGGCGGGCACCAACGCCTGAACGGACGAATTCAGTTTCCGGCATCAGCAGGGATTCATATAAGCTCACCAGGCTGTCACTGATGAGACCGGAAAGCTTATGAAATTTTTGCTGTTCACCTGCAGGCCACCGGGTGCTTATTTTATTTAAGTTCCTGGTAATTGCAGGAATTTCAACTTGTTTCAGCTTTTCAAACTTTTCCTTTACTGTCCTGTTGAGAAGAGTGTCTTGTATAGCCAGGAAACTACCGGGATTATCAAAGAAATTCAGGGTCACTTCAAGTCTTGTCAGGTAATTGACGGAAGGCATGTATATGCCTGAAATATTCTGATCGATTTGCTTTATTTTCCTGAAAAAATATCCGGATATCAATGATCCTGCAGTAATGATAAACAGCAGCACGAAGCAGGTGATCCAGATTTTAGCGGATATGGTGTTGCCCGGTCTCATGAAGCATAAAGTTACTGTTTTTTTGCATCCCGCGGCCGAAATATTCCACTCGATGATCATTCTTGATCTAGTTCATGTGCTCACGCGGAATGATCTCCTTAAAATTATATACCATATTAGTTACACCTGACTCAGGGATTATCAGACAAACATAGTAATTTTGAATAATCCGGTAAAAAACACTATCAGCAGAATGCCGAACAGAATTTCACCTCAGGGCCGGCCAAAAAAGAGCCTGGGACAACATTTCCTCCAGGATGAAAACGTTGCACGCAGAATTGCAGATGCACTGAAAAGTGAAAATATCAGGCAGGTATTTGAAATTGGTGCCGGAACGGGTGTACTTACACGGTACCTTTTTGAAAGGACGAATATTCATCTGACTGCAGTTGAGATAGATCTGGAAAATGTTCATGTCCTCCGGGAAGAATTTCCCCAATACCGGGATCAGATCCTCCATCAGGATGCGTTGAGATATCCCCTGACCAGCCAGACAGGAGAACACATTGCAGTGATAGGTAACTTTCCTTATAATATTTCCTCACAGCTTTTTTTCAGGATACTTGAATACAGGAATGATGTTCAGGAGGTGGTTTGCATGATTCAGAAAGAAGTTGCTGAAAGGATTGCTGCACCGCCAGGTTCGAAGACATATGGAATACTTTCTGTACTACTTCAGTCTTATTACAATATTGAGTACCTGTTTACCGTAAGTCCAAATGTATTTTATCCAAAGCCTAAGGTGCACTCAGCAGTCATAAGACTGACAAGGAACAGTACCGGCAGGCTTGCATGTGATGAAGTGTTGTTCTTCAGAGTGGTTAAGACCTGTTTCAACCATAGAAGGAAGATAATCAGGAATACGGTTAAGAGTATTGTTGGGGAAATCACAAAAGAATACAACCTGCTTTATAAACGCCCCGAACAATTAAGCACAGACCAGTTTGTTGAATTAACCAGGTGGGTTCAGGATCAGGTCTGACCTGGTTCAGAAAGTAGTGTTAATTGCGGTGACAGGATCCATCCTTGCTGCCGAATAAGCCGGAGCGAAGCCGGAGATCACACCGATAATGGCAGAAACAGAAAGTCCGAGGACAATATTCCCGGCAGTCAGGCTTACGATAAAATTAATCAGCAAGGCAGTAAGGGAGGAGGTAAGTGCAAAAACCAGCAAAAGGCCTATGATACCTCCGGAAAGAGCCAGGATAACCGATTCAAAAAGGAACTGGGAAAGAATGAAATATTTCCTTGCTCCCAGTGCTTTTTGTATCCCTATGATATTTGTCCTTTCCTTGACGGATACGAACATAATATTTGCAATCCCAAATCCTCCCACCAGGATAGAAAAGATACCAATAAACAGTCCTGCCAGGTTGATAACCTTGAAAAACTGGCTGAGAGGACCGGTGAACATGCTTACTTCATTGAGGGCAAAATTATCTTCAGCCATGGGTTTCAGTCTTCTATCAGAGCGCAGGACACGTCTGAGATCATCTTTAAGTTCATCATTAGTGACATTCTTTCCCGTCCTTACCCATATCATAGGGGAGGCATTTTCTGTTCTTATATCTATTATGGTCCTCAAATAGTTTATAGGGGTAAGGATCACCTCATCCAGCGAACCACCACCAAACATGTTCTTTCCTTCTTTTTTAGTTACCCCGATGACGGTCACTTTATGTCCACCCATTTTTATCTGTTGACCAACAGGATTCCTTTTTTCAAAAAGTTTATCAGCTATTGTGCTTCCTATAACCACCAGATTCTTTCCACTCTGGTATTCAAAAGGCGTAATGAATCTGCCATTGACGACCTCCATTTCCCTGATTTCTTCAAATTCAGGGCTTGTACCCCAGATCTCAGCGTTTTCAATATTGTTGTTTTCATACTTAACAGTTTTACGTGCAAAAGCAAAAAAACAAACTACCGAAGCTTTCTGGGTTTTAAGCTTTAAAGACTCATACTCATCATACTTGACCAGGGGTCTGTTCAGATACTTCCACCATGGATACTCGGTCTGTCCTTCCTCTGGTCCCCAGGGCCATTTTTCAACGTAGATAACATCATCTCCGAAGGATGAAAGACTCTCCCTGATATTGATTTCCAGAGAATCAATAACGGTAAAAACGGAGATAATTGCAAAAATGCCAATAGTAATCCCAAGCAGGGACAATACTGTGCGTAGCCTGTTTACAATCACAGAGCTGAATGCAAACAGCATGCTTTCCCATATATTTTTCAGTACTTTCACTACCGTCCGGGGCGTACGATTCTAATTTTCATTTCAAAGGTACCTATTTTTACTAAATTTTTTTAATATCTTTATCCAAATTAATTCCTGGACGTAAATGGCTGATTTAAAAAGAATTAAGACCGCTCTGATATCAGTATACAATAAGAATGGACTGGAAGAGATAGTACATAAGCTAATGGATCTTCAGGTCAGGATTGTCTCAACGGGCGGCACAAAGGAAGCACTTGAAAAGATGGGAGCTGAGGTCATCTCTGTCGAAGATATCACAACCTATCCATCCATTCTTGGTGGAAGGGTAAAAACCCTGCATCCAAAGATTTTTGGGGGGATCCTTTACAGGCGGGATTCGTCATCTGACAAGGCACAGGCTGCAGAATACAGCATTGAAGGAATTGACCTGGTGATCGTGGATCTGTATCCATTTGAAAAGACGGTGCACTCAGGTGCAACAGATGAGGAAATAATAGAAAAAATAGATATAGGCGGTATCTCACTTATCAGGGCTGCAGCAAAAAATTTCAACGATGTGGTGATAGTGCCTTCCTGCGATCAGTACCCGGCTTTAATTGAACTGCTAAAAAGTGACAGTGGCAATTCCAGCCTGGATCAGAGAAAATGGTTTGCTGCGAAAGCATTTGAAGTAACATCTCATTATGATACGGTCATTTATGAATATTTCTCTGAGGGGAAACCGGGCAGTTTCCAGGTAAGTATCCCCGGCAGCCAGAAGCTGAGGTATGGGGAAAACCCGCACCAGGAAGGGTACTTCTTTGGAGATTTCGACAGTATGTTTACCAAATTGGCTGGCAAAGAGATCTCCTATAATAATCTGCTGGATATAGATTCCGCAGTAGCACTCATGAATGAATTTGAGGATACCAGTTTTGCTATCCTCAAGCATAATAATGCCTGTGGAGTGGCCACGAGGGAAGATCTCCTCACAGCCTGGAAAGATGCCCTTGCCGGAGATCCGGTTTCTGCTTATGGCGGAGTGCTGATCACTAACCGTGTCGTTGATGGCCCGACAGCAGATGAGATCAATAAACTGTTTTTTGAGGTGATCATTGCTCCCGGATATGAGCAGCCAGCCCGGGATATTTTCCAACAGAAAAAGAACAGGATCATCCTGGTGCTTAAGAACTACAACCCACGGCAGAAACAGTTCAGATCGGTGCTTAATGGTGCACTGATGCAGGACAGGGACAGCAGCACAGAGCATGTAGAACAGTTTAGCTTTGTGACAGACAAGCGTCCAACAGAACAGGAAATCAGTGATCTGATCTTTGCAAACAAGCTGGTAAAACACACCAAATCAAATGCCATAGTGCTGGCCAAAAACCAGCAGCTGCTGGCCAGTGGTACCGGGCAGACATCTAGGATAGATGCTATGCAGCAGGCCATCGCCAAATCAACAGGTTTTGGATTTGACCTTCGTGGCGCAGTTATGGCATCAGATGCCTTTTTCCCCTTTGCAGATTCAGTGGAAGTGGCATATAAGGCAGGCATTACTGCTGTGATACAACCCGGCGGTTCAGTAAGAGATAAGGATTCAATTGATTTCTGCAATAAGGCAGGCATATCCATGGTCTTTACCGGGATCAGGCATTTTAAACATTAACATAATGCCTGGAATGCAGGCATTGAAAATTTAATCTTTTCAGGAATGGGAGTATTTTCTTTTCTAACACAGGAAATTGCGATTGATCTGGGAACAGCCAATACAATAATTATCCATAATGATAAAGTTGTGGTCAATGAACCCTCTATTGTAGCTATTGATTCCAGGACAGGGAAACTGATCGCTATTGGTGAGAAAGCACGCCAGATGCACGGCAAGACACACGAGAATATTCGTACCATACGTCCGCTGAGGGATGGAGTCATTGCTGATTTTGATGCGGCAGAACAGATGATCAGGGGAATGATCAAAATGATCAATAAACGACCCCAGCTGTTCAATCCATCCCTGAAAATGGTTGTAAGCATCCCCTCAGGAAGTACTGAAGTTGAGCGCAGGGCAGTACGCGATTCATCTGAACATGCAGGGGGAAGGGATGTGTACCTGATTTTCGAGCCTATGGCAGCAGCAATAGGAATAGGTATTGATGTGGAAGCACCTGAAGGGAATATGGTCGTGGATATAGGAGGTGGGACAACGGAAATTGCTGTTATCTCGCTTGGGGGGATCGTCTGCAACCAGTCCATCCGTATTGCTGGTGACGGATTCACCAACGACATTCAGACCTATATGAGGCACCAGCATAATATCAAAATTGGGGACCGTACAGCTGAGGACATTAAGATTAATGTTGGTTCTGCCTTGCCGGACCTTGATAATCCTCCCCCGGATTTTATGGTGAGGGGACCAAACCTTATGACAGCTTTACCTATTGAAATACCTATCTCTTACCAGGAAATAGCCCATTGTCTTGATAAGTCCATATCTAAGGTCGAAACATCCATCCTGGCTGTGCTGGAACAGACACCTCCTGAATTATATGCGGATATTATCAGCAAGGGCATATACCTTGCCGGTGGTGGCGCTTTACTGAGGGGACTGAACAGAAGGTTTACAGAAAAGATCAATATACCCTTTCACGTAGCTGAAGATCCCCTGCAGGCAGTGGCAAGAGGATCAGGCATAGCCCTGAAGAATGTTGACACATTTCCTTTCCTGATGCGTTGATCATAAAACCCGGTATCCTTTGAAAATGATCCATGAGGAATCTAATACAATTAATCATCAGGTATTATTTCTTTCTCCTCTTCCTCTTCCTCGAAGGTATATCATTCTTTATTCTGATCAGGTATAATCATTTTCAACGGGCAAGTTTTACAGGTGTTACCAGTTCAGTCCAGGGATACCTGAACCAGAAATTCGGCGGGGTTCGGGATTATTTTTACCTGAGAAAAGTCAATGAGAACCTTGTAAAGGAAAATACGCTGCTGAAAAATCAGCTCGACAGGTTACAGCAGCAATCTTACCAATTCCTGCCTGCGACAGATTCCACAACAGGCTTCAGGAAGTTCCTTTTTTACCAGGCCCGTGTGCTCAACAACTCAGTGAACAAAGAATACAATTATATTACAGTTGATAAAGGCAGCCTGCATCATATCAGACCGGAAATGGCAGTCACCTCACCGGAAGGTGTTGTAGGTATAGTTTTTTCTGTGAGCAGGCATTTTTCTGTCATCATGCCCATCCTGAACAGGAATTGCAGGTTAAGTGCAAAAATCAGGAAGAACAATTATTTCGGTTCACTGATCTGGACCGGAGAGTCAACAGAAGAGGCTATCTTGACCGATATACCCTACCATGTACATCTTGAGATCGGAGATAGCATTGTCACCAGCGGCTACTCTGCTATTTTCCCTGAAGGATTATTAATCGGCAGCATTTCAGGTTTCGACAGGCTTGAAGGCAATTTCTACAGGATAAAAGTTAAATTGGCCGTTGATTTCAGAAATCTTGAAAATGTATATCTTATTGATAACCTGTTTTATAAAGAGCAGGTAACACTGCAGGAAACATCAGAAGATGATTAGGTTGCTGAGCAGGAATATTATCCAGTTTATAGCGGTCGTTCTGATCCAGGTATTATTATTGAATAATATCCAGGTCAGCAGCATGGTTAATCCTTATTTTTATGTCCTGTTTATTCTTCTCCTTCCCTTTGAAACACCCGGATGGTTGCTGCTTGCTTCTTCTTTTTTCCTTGGACTGACCCTGGACCTGTTCATGAATACTCCCGGGATGCATTCAATTGCAAGTGTACTTATGGCATTTCTCCGGCCAACTGTCCTTACAGCAATAGCCCCCCGTGATGGATATGATGCCGGCACTTATCCCAGGCTCATGTATTATGGTTTTGAATGGTTCCTGAAATACACAGTAGTACTAGTGCTTATTCACCACCTGATGTTATTCTACATCGAAGTGTTCAGGCTCAGTGAATTCTTCAGTACTTTTATAAAAGTAATTTTCAGCTCTCTGATATCCGTCATTCTGATTGTTCTCAGCCAGTATTTTATATTCAGGAAATAATGAATCCTTTCAGCGGGAGAAAATATTTTGTCATGGGGATAATTATCCTGGTTGGGACAATATATGTAATCAGGCTATTCTCGCTGCAGGTCCTTGATCCCACCTATAAGCTTTCAGCTGAATCAAACTCGCAGCGGATTGAAATACTTTATCCTGCAAGGGGTTTGATCCTTGACAGGGATGGTAAATTGCTTGTATATAATGAAGCAGGGTACGACCTTATGATCACTCCTTCGAACATCAGCGGATTTGACACAGCAGATTTTTGCCGGATAATCGAAACAGACAGGGAAAAAGTAATATCAGGAATAAAAAAGGCCAGTGAATATTCCCTGTATAAACCTTCAGTTTTCATGAGGCAGATATCCTCGGAAACCTATGCTGTGCTGCAGGAAAAGATGTATAAGTTCCCCGGCTTTTTTGTTCAGCCGAGGACCCTGCGAAAATACCCGGGAAATATAGCCGCGCATGTATTTGGTTATGTTGGAGAGGTTGATGATAATATTATCAACAGTGATAATTATTACCAGATGGGAGACTATTATGGAGTCAGCGGAATAGAAAAATCTTATGAGAATGAACTGAGGGGTCAGAAAGGTATGAAGATGTACCTTGTTGATGTGCACAACAGGATTAAAGGATCTTTTCAGGATGGAAGGATGGATATACCATCTGTTGTCGGCAGGAATGTTACACTGACTATTGATGCCGAAGTACAGGCATACGGAGAAATGCTGATGAAAAAGTTCAGGGGGAGTATCGTTGCTATAGAACCTTCTTCAGGGGAAGTCCTTGCACTGGTAACGTCACCGGCTTATGATCCGGGCCTGCTGGTCGGTCGTAACAGGACAGACAACTATAATATTCTGCAGGCTGACACCTCGAAGCCTTTGTTTAATCGCGCACTAATGGCTATGTATCCACCCGGATCCACTTTTAAAACTGTTACAGGACTGATTGCTTTGCAGGAAAAGGTTATTACCACCAGCACCGAATATTACTGTGCAGGAGGGTTTCGTTACGGAAATATTACCGTCGCCTGTCATGCCCATGCGACACCCCTTCCGATCGTTGGTGCAGTGCAAAACAGTTGTAACGGGTATTTTAATGAAGCCTTCAGGCGTATCCTGACAGACCAGAAATTTGGTTCGACAGCAGATGCCTTCAGAAACTGGTCTGAACATGTTGTCTCATTGGGATTTGGACGAAAACTGGGGACGGATATGAGCTACGAACTTCCGGGACTGGTTCCTGATGTTGAACAATATGATGGTATCTATGGAAAGGATCACTGGAATTTCCTGACTGTAAGAAGCCTGTCGATAGGACAGGGTGAGATTGGGGTAACACCCTTGCAGATGGCAAACCTGGCTGCTATCATCGCAAACAGGGGCTTCTATTTTACTCCCCACCTGATGAAAGAGATCCAGGATGATCCCGGAAGCAAAGCACGGTACAGTGAGCAATTTTATACATCCATAGATTCTGCAAATTTCAGGTGGATAATAGATGGGATGGACCTTGCAGTCAATGGAGGCGGTGGAGGAACAGCCTGGCGTGCACGAATGAGTAATATTACTGTCTGCGGAAAGACAGGAACAGCAGAAAATCCACATGGTGAGGATCATTCGATATTAATAGCTTTTGCCCCTAAGGAAAATCCAAGGATAGCTGTATCTGTGTTTGTTGAAAATGGCGGTTTTGGAAATATATGGGCTGCACCCATCGCCAGCCTTGTCATTGAAAAATTCATCAATGATTCGATCAGCAGACCGGCCCTTGAAGATTATGTGCTTAAAGCGATCAAGCCAGAAGAACAATGAATACCAGGAGTATTATACGAAATATTGACTGGCTGATTGTCCTGGCTTATTTCTTGCTCATTTTTCTTGGCTGGTTGAATATTTATGCGGCAGTTTACAATGAACAGCATTCCAGCATATTCGACATCAGCCAGAGGTACGGAAAGCAGATGCTGTGGATCCTCGCTGCAGTTGTCCTGATCGTCATTGTTTTTATCCTGGATAGCAAATTTTATCTGTTCTTTTCATATATTATATATTCTTTATCTGTCCTCTCGCTGGCTGCTGTCCTTATTTTTGGCAGGGAAATTCATGAGGCACAATCATGGTTTGTGATAGGCTCCTTTAATCTCCAGCCCTCAGAATTTGCTAAAATAGCTGCCTGCCTGGCACTCGCACGATTACTGAGTTCCTATAATTTTAATATCCACCAGCCAAAATCAATTCTGAAGATATTTTTAATAATCTTTTTACCGGCAGTATTGATTGCACTTCAGCCGGATATGGGATCGGCACTTGTGTTTATTTCCCTGCTGATAGTTGTTTACAGGGAAGGATTTTCCGGAATAATCCTTGTTATTGGTCTCCTGCTGGTAATATTATCCATATTATCCTTGTTGGTGGACAAACTGATCATCCTGGCAGTGCTGACAGCATTGAGCTTTATTGTCTGCTGGATCCTGCTTAAACGCCGCGGAATAGTTTTCAGAGCGGCTTTGATACTGATAGTGGTGTTTGCTGTCCTATACCTGATCAATTACCTGGCAGGTTTTCAGTGGAGCAGATACGTTCTTTCTGTTGTATCCCTGGCCGTTTCCATTCCGGTATATGTTATGTATGCATACCGTAAAAAACTTCAGCTGGCATATGTTGTAATAGCTATGCTGGTGGGCTCGGTGATTTATACATTCTCAGTGGATTATGTTTTTCATGAGATACTTAAGGAACATCAGCAGCGGCGTGTAAATATTTTATTGGGTATTGAGGATGATCCACTCGGCATGGGTTATAATGTTAACCAGTCGAAAATAGCGATTGGCTCAGGGGGACTTACAGGGAAGGGTTTCCTGAGGGGGACACAGACCAAATTTAATTTCGTTCCTGAGCAGAGCACTGATTTTATTTTCTGTACTGTAGGTGAAGAATGGGGATTTATTGGTACCAGTATTATCCTTGGCTTGTTCATATTCTTGCTGTTACGGCTGGTTATGCTGGCTGAGCGACAACGATCAGCCTACAGCCGTGCATTCGCTTATGGAGTGATATCCATATTGCTGTTTCATGTGACTGTCAATGTGGGGATGACCCTGGGATTATTGCCTGTCATTGGGATCCCCCTTCCTTTTCTAAGCTACGGAGGCTCTTCGCTTTGGGCTTTTTCTATCCTGTTGTTTATATTCCTTCGCCTCGATGCCAGCAGGAAGGAACTGATAAGTTAAATCTGCTTCTCCGCCGGCTGACAGGTTGGTTTGTACCTGTCCTTCTGCTAAAGGACTACGGCATGTTCCCTTTTAACATATTCTACGATCTCATTAAAAAATACCATGAAGGAACTGCCCAGTGTCTGGTAATTTTCTTTCAACCGCAGGATAGCATATTCTGAAAATTCCGGAAGGGAAGTTCGGTACGCCATCCTCCGAAGGACAGATTCCAGTCCATCAATGGTTGAATATGCTTCCAGCCAATTGCTCCTTACAAAGTATGGGAAGAAATATTTTACCCCGTCAGGGAATATAGGGAAATAGGAACTTAAAATATCATATTTATAATGGATGAACCTGTGCAAGGATTGGTCGGAAAAGTCGGACCAGTGACAGGCAAGGAAATGATCATAAAAAATATCCACCACAATACCTGAATACTTACCATATTTATCCCTGATATACGATTTGCTGGACTTGGTGATGGGGTGTTTGTCTGTAAAGGCATCAATGCTCCTGTGCAATAGTATCCCCTCCCTGATCCTGGATGCGTACCGAAGGTACTCCCTTCCTTTTACATAATCACCAATAAAATTCCCGATCAGCATTTCGTCTGACCCGCCTGAGAGATATATATGGGCAAGAAAATTCATTGCCGGCTCATGCTTTAATTCGTTAGCAATTAACGTTCAACTATATATAATGTTTATAACGTTGACATGATAAAGGTAAAGCAAGTTTCCTGATGAAATAATATTATAAAACATGCCTTTAAATGAAAATATTGTCCGGAAAATTATCCATAAAAATGTACTTTTGTCAATTCTCCTTTTCGATAATTTTCAGGAAAAATGTCAAGAAGAAACATAATTATTATTGGAGCAGCAGGTCGTGATTTTCATAATTTCAACTGCGTGTACAGGAATAATCCGGATTATCGTGTAGTGGCATTTACTGCTGCTCAGATACCTGATATTGACGGAAGGAATTATCCTGCTGAGCTGGCTGGTGAATTATACCCTGAGGGTATCCCGATCTATCCACAGGAAGAGCTTGCCGGATTGATCAAATCCCTGGAGGTAGATGAATGTGTTTTTTCATATAGTGACGTTCCTTACCATAAGGTTATGGCTGTCAGTGCAATTGTTAATGCTGCAGGTGCTGATTTTACCCTTCTTGGAGGTCGCACAACGATGGTTAAAAGCAGCAAGCCTGTCATCGCAGTTGGGGCCATAAGGACAGGCTGCGGGAAAAGCCAGACATCGCGTAAGATCATAGAATATCTTATGAACCGTGGGCTGAAGGTGGTTGCCATACGGCATCCGATGCCTTACGGGGACCTCGCTGCACAAAAGTTACAGCGCTATGCCACCCTTGAAGACATGGAAAAACATGAATGCACCATAGAGGAAATGGAAGAGTATGAGCCTCATATTGTAAGGGGCAATGTTCTGTATGCTGGAGTGGATTACGAAGCTATCCTCAGGGCAGCAGAAAAGGACCCTGGTGGTTGTGATATTATTCTGTGGGATGGGGGAAACAATGATTTTCCTTTCTATAAGCCTGACCTGATGGTTACAGTGGCTGATCCCCATCGACCGGGACATGAGCTGTCATATTACCCCGGCGAGGTGACCATGAGGATCGCAGATATTGTTGTGATAAATAAAATTGATAGTGCAGGTCCGGAAGGTATTGAAACGGTACGCCGGAATATTGAGAAAGTTAATCCATCAGCTGTAATTGTTGAAGCAGCTTCGCCGATAAAAGTAGATGATCCGTCAGTGATCAGAGGTAAGCGGGTGCTTGTCGTTGAGGACGGGCCGACCCTGACACATGGCGAGATGCGGATCGGGGCTGGAATTGTGGCTGCACGGAAATTTGGTGCTTCCTCGCTGGTCGACCCAAGACCATTTCTGGCAGGTAAGCTGTCAGAAACCTTCCAGGCTTACCCGGAGATAGGAATACTGCTGCCGGCAATGGGGTATGGACAGGAACAACTTAAAGACCTGGAAAAAACCATTGACAATACTGACTGTGATTCTGTTATAGTGGGAACACCAATTGATCTTAAACGGATCATTACCATCAATAAACCTTCAACCAGGGTATATTATGACCTCCAGGAGATAGGATCTCCCAACCTTGGTGAGTTGCTTGAAGAATTTATAAAGAAATTCATCGGATGAAGATGATTAGATGAAAAGGAATTACTTTATCCTGTTTTTCAGTTTGCTGGCTTCTTCTTCGTAGCCTGGTTTGCCAAACAGGGCGAACATGTTCCTTTTATATGCTTCCACGCCAGGTTGATTAAAAGGATTAACGCCAAGCATATAACCGCTGATCCCGCATGCTTTTTCGAAAAAGTACATGAGCTCGCCCAGGTAATATTCATTGATTTCAGGAATTTCAACCAGGATTTCAGGTACTCCACCATCCTCATGGGCGAGTATAGTACCCAGTTCAGCCATTTTATTTACTTCGTTGACAGGTTTGCCTGCAAGGAAATTGAGGTTATCGAGATCAGCCTGGTCTCCAGGGATAATTATTTTGTTTTTCTGAGAGTCGACGCTTATAAAAGTTTCAAAAAGTATCCTTTCACCATCCTGCAGGTACTGACCAAGTGAATGGAGATCTGTAGTGTAAGTTACACTTGCAGGGAATATTCCCCTTTTATTTTTCCCTTCGCTTTCACCAAACAGCTGTTTCCACCATTCGGAAAAATATATCAGCCTATTGTCAAAGTTGGACAGCACTTCGATTTTCCTGCCCTTACGATAAAGGGCATTACGGGCTATTGCGTACTGTGCGGAGGTATTTTTTTCAAGAGGCACGGAGCTGCTGGTGGTTTTTTCAAGTGCAAGCGCTCCTTCAAGGAGTTTGTTAATGTCATAGCCGCCGATAGCAACGGGCAACAGACCGACAGGTGTAAGAACTGAAAACCTTCCACCGGCACTATCTGGGATAATAAAAGATTGATATCCTTCATGGTCTACCAGGGTACGCAGAGCACCACGTCCTTTGCTGGTCACAGCAATTATCCTCTCAGCTGCTTTCCTGGTTCCATATTTCTTTTCGATGTGCTTTTTCAGGATCCTGAAAGCGATTGCAGGTTCTGTGGTTACACCTGATTTTGAAATGACAAGTATCCCATATTCTCTTTGGGATAAGACTTCAAGGAGCTCATGATAGTAATCCTCACCGATGTTATGTCCGGCGAAAATTATATAAGGATTACCGGTTCCGGGCATGAGCGTCTCGAACTGATGTGCAAGAGCAGAGATTATTGCCTTTGTTCCCAGGTAGGATCCACCGATGCCAATGACAACCAGGATTTCAATTTTTTCACGAAGCCTTGCTGCAGCTTCCTTGATCTCACTGATCAGGGATTGTGGCTGGCTGGAAGGTAGGGTGAGCCATCCCAGGAAGTCTTTACCTTCCCCCGTTCCCTGCTCAAGTTGTAAAAGGCTTTTCATGCATTCAGCAGACAATGATGACAATTCCTCTTTGGTGACAAAAGGGGAGAAGTGTTCGAAATTTACTGCAAGAGATTTCATTTTATGTGATTATGGTTAATCTTATACCAGGATATTTCCCACCGGGCCTTTGAGGGGAGAGCTATTAAGATCTCCCAGATACCGGGGAAGTTGGTAAAGATAGCACAGGTGCCGGGTTTTATCCAAACACATGTGGTACTTTTTTTCAGGATATTTTTATCGTACTTTCGTGAGTTGCCGGTTAAATAATGTCTGATGCAAATTCTGGCAGGTGCGTAACCTATTTATCAATGTACAATGGCGGAAGGGATAAATTTTAAAAAGGATCGATTGCCTGACTGGTTCAGGATGGAAAGAGCGAAAGGACAAACTTATTCCCGCCTCAGAAACCTTGTAGAGACAAACCGTTTACATACCATTTGTAAGAGCGGCAATTGTCCTAATATAGGGGAATGCTGGAATGTGGGTACAGCCACCTTTATGATTATGGGTGATATATGCACCAGGGCCTGTAAGTTCTGTTCTGTAAAAACCGGGAAACCTGCTTCGCTGGACAAGCACGAACCAGAACGCCTGGCTTTATCCATAAAGAAAATGGGATTGAAGCATTGCGTGATAACTTCCGTCGATCGTGATGACCTGGAGGATGGAGGGGCAACTTTCTGGGCTGAAACAGTTAGGACAGTTAAAAGTTTTAATCCGTGTTTGACTGTTGAAACACTAATCCCTGATTTTCGTGGACGGCACGAATATATCAGATTAGTCATCGATGCGGGACCTGAAGTTGTTTCCCATAACCTGGAAACAGTGCGAGGTTTGACCCCAGGAATCCGCAGCCTGAACAAATATGATGCAAGCCTTGATGTGGTAAAATTCATTGCCAGGGAAGGGAAGATTGCAAAATCCGGTATCATGCTGGGACTTGGGGAGACAGAAAAGGAAGTGCTGGAAACAATGGATGATCTTGTTGCTGCGGGTTGCAAAGTCATGACTATCGGACAATACTTGCAGCCGACACTAAAGAACCTTCCTGTATCAGAATATATCCCCCCGGATCAATTTAAAAGGTATGAAATAATCGGACTGAAGAAAGGATTCAGGTTTGTGGAAAGCAGTCCCTTGGTCAGATCATCCTATCATGCTGAAAGGCACATACATGCCTGATAATCATTGCAGCCCTTGTCATTTTTAATCCGCCGGTGGTATATCATTCTGGCTTTATTCCTACAAAAACATAATATTCCCTGCGGTATTGAAGCACAAAGATATTCCAGTAAACATTGATGATATAAAAAAGCCTAAATGCCCAATCGCTGAAAATGTTGACTCTTTTAATCTCACGGATCCATCGTTTATAAGATCTGAATCCTTTGATTACATTATTGGTGATCTCTTCGACATGTGTGACTGTAAGTTTTGCTTCCGGGAACGCTCTGTCATATTCTTGTTTATGCCAGTGGAATTGATTCATTCGTTTTTTCCAGAACCATCTGAGACCAAAACCTTTATTCTTAGTGGTAAGAACATCTGCGACAAGAAAACTTCCCCCCGGTCTTAGTACTCTGTATATCTCTTTCAGGAACATAGTTTTATCGGGGTAATGGAGAGCACTTTCAACATTAATGACAATATCAATTGACTGGTCATCTATTGCTGTCATATTCTGTGCATTGGAAACAAAGAATGAAATATTTTCAAGTTGACGGCGTGCCATTTCACTGGTTGCAATATTAATGTTCCCTTCATCAAGATCTATACCTGTAATAACAGCTGGTTTAAACTTCTCCTTTATATACATAGCCTGTACGCCATTGCCACATCCTACCTCAAGTATTTTTTTCCCATCAAGGGAGCCAAGGAGACTTATCAGGAAATCGGTTAAATTCATCTGTGCTTGAAGGAAACTGTCATTTTCATTGATATAGTAAGGAAAGTGAAGCATGGCATACTCATCATTCATTCTTTTCAGAGCCTGGTTCATATTCCGGTAATAATTGGTGGTCGATGTACCAGTACTAATAAGATTGATTATCTGTTTAATCAGGTTCATAACAGTTTTTTACAAAACTGCAATATTACGGTTTATTTTTTCGGATTAATAATGTTTAAGCAAAATTTTGACCTTTATGCCCGATCCGATCAAATCGATCCGATGAAATCCATCGGATCGAATCCATCCGATGGATTATAAACAAAAGGTCTTTACTCTGTGAATAATTTAGATTTCACCTGAGCTACTACTTCCTGGACAGCAGTTTCGATTTGTGACTCTCCCCAGATAAAATCAGTCTTTGTACGCGGATCCTGATCTTCCCTGAGTGTATGATCAGGTGTTGGCGAAAGATCAAATGTTTCCCCATCTACAATTGCAAACTCCACATTTTTCAGTTTCCCTGATGAAGGGAGGCGGCCTAGATCCACGCATCCCGGCCAGGCGGCTCCTAGCATGGAAATTTCCTGGGAAGTCGCATGTCCTATTGCACCAGCAATAAGTGACCGGGGGAACGCAGGATAAACCCACATGACTTTTTTCCCGGGACAACCAGTATTGAACTCCTTGCATAACCGGTTAAGAACAGCTTCCTGGTTATCAGCTCCATGGCCGTTAATAATCAGAACGTTCTTAAATTCCATCCTATTCAGCAGGATGTTGAGGATGTCTCTTATCATGCCTGAAAAAACCTCTTCACGCACATAGGCGCTTTTTACCGGCAGACCAGGGAAGTCCATCCCTTCGATAAACTGATCTCGGTAAAACCCCAATGCCTCAAGCATGTCCGGATTTCGCGCTCTCTCTGTACCTATAAACAGGGGGGGATAATAAGGACACTCTAAAACCTGTGAAAGCCGGCGGGCAAAATCGTGCGCCAGCAAATTATCGCGTCACATTACCAGATGAGAGCCATGCCATTCAACAGGGCCGACAGGAAGAATGACAAGTCCGTTTCTCATACGGGCAGCTGCTATCTCATCAGGAAAGAGAAAGGCCATGTTCCAATCTCCATTATCAATAGGACGTTCAAGTTTTTCGTTGTAATATGAGCCTGTTCTTTGCTTAGTGTCATCGGTTTTTGTGGAGGATGTTGAAGGTTCAACCGTATGGTCAATAAGTGCGAAGACAACCAAACCGAATATTATGCCTGTCAGAAGGGACCTTATTTCGTAAATCAAGTGCCTATAAAAGGAAAGGATCCAGGTGTCGAGAAATTTCTATCACAGCAGCTCTGAATTCATAAAGTTGCTGTGATTTATCATTATGAAAGCAATTTTCATTATAATGGGAAATGATTTTCATCGGATGAATTCATCCGATGAATTCATCCGATGAAAATCTTCGGAAGAAATTTCTTCTCAGCTACGGTTATTGCAGCTATTCCTCCCAGCAGGGGTTTATGGGATGCGGTTGTGAATCCGGCTTCCTGCAGGAGTTGCTTCAATTGACCGGGAGAATAAAAGTATTTTGCAGAAGCACCGAGATAGTGGTAGGCGGCTTTATTGCCCGACAACCATCCTCCGATGCCGGCAACAAAAATCACCAGGTATTTATGAAAAAACCACCGAAGAAGCTTCCATTCCGGCTGGCTGGTTTCAACAATGACAAACCTGCCTGTTTTGCTCAGCACCCTTGAGATTTCAGCAAGGAACCTGTCGCGATCGGGGTTTTTATAGGTAAGGTTACGAAATGCAAAGGAGATAGCTATAACATCAAAATACTCATCAGGAAAGGGTAGGGAAGCTGCGTCAGCTTCACGAAATATAATATTCCCGGATAATGATCTGGTATATTTTCCTTGCGCAATATCGAGCATAGGTTTGCTGTAATCAACCGCATAGACCTGTCCTGTACCATTGAGCTTTCGTGCAATATGCAGGGCAAAATCTCCGGTGCCGGTGCACAGATCCATGATTTTCCCTACAGAACCAGAAACACATAAAGCCGTTGCTTTTTTTCGCCATCTCTCATCCAGACGAAAGGTTAGCAACCTGTTCATCAGATCGTACCTGACAGGTATATCAGTAAACATTTTTTGCAGCGGGCGTGGCTTATGTTGTATAAAGATAGTATCTGGTTCCATAAGGTTGCAGGTACAGGTTTATAGAACCCTGCAAAAATATAAATTAGATACAGGATGATTGCATATACAATTAAATTATATTTATGGCGTTAACATTTTAGAGTTATGACCTGGACAGACAGGGAAGAAGAAAAAGAAATGAACAGCATGG
>Ga0233423_10000443_pt1 | contig 22444 bp, 23 predicted proteins | sample Watercolumn_Mata_FD_180713 | JGI IMG/M metagenome (GOLD analysis project Ga0233423, IMG submission 180713) | Freshwater microbial communities from Lake Matano, South Sulawesi, Indonesia - Watercolumn_Matano_2014_112_MG | ecosystem: Environmental > Aquatic > Freshwater > Lake | place: Indonesia...
AAAACAAAAGGTTTAAAAACCTAAAAAAACAAAAGATTTAAAAGCATTCCGCAGGATTTATCCTCGATGCAACCAATTTACTGGTCAAAAAAATGCATGTTCTACAGCCGAAACACACCAAAATAAGCCAAGAAGAGGCAAAGTCCCTACTTTCAAGATATAAAATCTCATCGTCACAATTGCCTAAAATCAAGAGCACTGATCCTGCATTGCCTGAAAATGCAAAAATCAGCGATATTATCAAGATTGAAAGAAAAAGTGATTCTAAAAAAATAACCTACTACAGGGTTGTGGTATAATTTTAAAATGGAACAAAAATCTCAAGACAAAAACTATGTGAATAATAGGATTTTGATAAAAAGATATCTCCAACAGCACTCACTTGTAGAGTCAAACATCATTTCTTTCAATGATTTCATAGAAAGAAGGCTTCAGGAAATCATAGACATGATTAACGATGAGATTTCGAGGGAGGAAGTTGAACTTTGGCTAGGAAAAATTTATGTTGGAAAGCCTGAAATCGTCGAAGGTGATGGTTCAAGGCACCAGATCTCGCCAATAGAAGCAAGATTAAGAAAAATAACATATTCTGCTCCATTATTCTTGGAAATTAGTTCAAGCGGAAAAGAATTTACAACAGTGGAATTAGGAAAAATTCCAGTTATGGTCAAAAGCAAATACTGCAACTTAAGTGGAATGTCTTCAGAAGATTTAACTAAAAGCTTTGAAGACCCTCAAGATCCAGGTGGATACTTTATTATCAACGGAAATGAAAGAATCCCTATTATAATCGAGGACTTAGCTCAAAACCAGCCATTCTCAGAAATTACAGCAAAGGGCCATATCCTCAGAGTATTGTCACAGAGAGGTTCTTACAGAATTCCAATCACAATAAATGAGACCCCACAAGGAGAAATTTTAGTTTCCTTCTCTAGATTCAAGAATATCTCAGCAATTTTGCTTGCAAAAGCGCTTGGATTGACAAAAGATTCTGAAATTGCAGGATTAATCGCAAAAGAAACAGAATCACTTATTGTCAGTTTGTCTGGCTATTCTACAATCAGTGATTCAGAAGATGCTGTCATGGCAATCGGAGAAAAAATGAGCATCCAGGGAAACAAGAAAGAGATAATCAATAGAGTCAGAACAAGAATTGACTCTGCATTCTTGCCCCATATCGGAACAAAACCAGAAGCAAGAAGAGAAAAAGTAATAACATTATGCAAATTAATAAAACAATTTTTAATTTCAAAGGAAATGAAATTGACAACAGACCGAGACCATTATGCAAACAAAAGATTAAGACTTTCAGGAGACTTGCTTGCAGATTTATTCAGAGTCAATTTGAATATATTTGTACGAGACTTACAGCACAGCATCCAGAAAATAGAGAAAAAGAAGAAATTCTACCCAATCAAGTCAATTGCAAAAGCAACTTTATTCCAACACAGAATAGAATCATCTATTGCAACAGGTTCATGGATAGGAGAAAGAGCAGGCGTTACTCAAAATATGGACAAAACAAATGGATTAGCTGTTTTGTCACAATTGCAAAGAGTTGTAAGTTCACTGCCTTCAGAACAGGAAAACTTCAAAGCAAGAACATTGCATCCTACTCATTATGGAAGATTCTGTCCAGTTGAAACTCCAGAAGGAACATCAATTGGATTAAGAAAGAACCTTGCGATGATGGCAAAAGTAAGCACAGCAATTAAATCATCTGACAAAGAGCTTCTCGACATCTTCGAGAAAGACGGCATGAAGCGAGTCAAGTAAATAAAGATAAATCATAATTATATTTATATAATAAATAACGCGAAACCCTAAAAAAACCTCAATTATACACAATAAACTTAAAATTCAAAAACGAAAAATAGCATCATCAAATAAACAACATATAATCAAAACATTAAGATGACTGAAGTATTTTACAACGGAAAGTTTGTAGGGGAAGTTGAGTCAGCAGACGACTTCGTCAACTCAATAAAGGAAAAAAGAAGAAAAGCCCAGATTCCAGTTGAATTAGGAATAAGATACGAGAAGAATTTGGACACTATTTTTATTGCAATAGACACAGGCAGAGTTTTAAGGCCTTTGATTATAGTTGAAAACGGAGAATCAAAACTCAAGCAAGAACATATTCATGCTATCGAGAAAAACGAACTTTCTTGGGATGACTTAGTTAAATCAAACATAATCGAATACATTGACGCAGCAGAAGAAGATAATCTTCTTGTAGCACCAACATTAGATAAAATAACCAAAGAAACCACTCACATGGAAATAGACCCTATAGCAATGTTCGGATTAATTACAAGCTTGGTTCCTTATGCAAATCATGACCAGTCATCAAGACTTAACAGAGGAAGCAAGACACAAAAACAAGCTCTTGGGCTTTATGCAGCAAACTATCATGATTTGATTGACACAGATGTCTCTATTCTTCATTATCCCCAGAAGCCAGTTGTAAGATCATTTATCTACGACACTTTGAACTTCTATCCAGCAGGACAGAATGTTGTTGTTGCAATAATGTCTTATGAAGGATATAACATGAGTGATGCCTTGATTGTTAACGAAGGTTCATTGCAAAGGGGGTTAGCGAGAAGCACATACTTCAGAGCATATACTTCAACTGAATTGCACTATCCAGGAAACTTGAAAGATGAGATTTGCGTCCCAACAAAAGATGTTTCAAGCTACAGGACAGAAGAAAGCTACGCACAATTAGAAGATGATGGTGTTGTATTCCCAGAAGCTAATCTTGAAGAAGGTTCAGTAATTGTAGGAAAAGTTTCTCCACCCAAATTCATGCTTGAAATGGAAGAAATTTCATTGTCAAAATCAAGAAAAGAAAACAGTATCGTAGTCAGACAAGGTGAAAAAGGAGTTGCAGATGGTGTTTTCATAAGCAATGATGCAGAAGGAAGAAAAATTGTCCAAGTAAGGATGAGAGACACAAGAACATTGGAATTCGGAGACAAGATGTCAACTCCACACGGACAAAAAGGCGTTATTGGATTGATTGTTCCTGAAGAAAACATGCCTTTCACAAGTTCTGGAATAAAGCCTGATTTGATTTTCAACCCTCATGGAATTCCAAGCAGAATGACTGTTTCTTATCTCCTAGAATTAATCTCAGGAAAAGTAGGATGTTTAAAAGGACAGAATATAGATGCAACAGCATTCTCAAAACACAAATTAGCTGACCTTGAAAAAGACTTGCAAGGAGCTGGATTCAGATTTGATGGAAAAGAAACTTTCTATGATGGAGTTACTGGAAAGCCAATCACAGCAAAAATATTCGTAGGAAACATGTATTATTTGAAACTAAGATACATGGTAGCAAACAAGATACAAGTAAGAGCATCTGGAAAAATCACATTATTGACAAGACAGCCAACAGAGGGAAGAGCAAAAGGCGGTGCATTAAGAATGGGAGAGATGGAAAAAGATGCTTTAGTAGCACACGGAACATCATTGTTATTAAAAGAAAGATTCAGTTCAGACAATGTCACAGTTTACATTTGTCCTGATTGTGGAGCATTTGGAATTAAAGACAGAGTAAAGAGACGAGACATCTGCCCTGTTTGCGGTTCTCAAAAACTTGAAGCAGTTGAACTCTCATATGCATCAAAACTTCTTTTCGAAGAAGTCATGGCATTGCATCTTTTCCCTCATTTCATATTAAAGAACAAGTTTGATAAAAACTAAATAATTTCAATGTAAATAAGATTAAGACAATAAAGAAGTTAAAAACAAATTATCAATAAACCTCAAATAAACAACATATAGACTAAAAGTTATATTATATAGACATCAAACAAAAATAAACAAAAAAATGGCAATAACAAAACAAGTCAAAGAAATTAGGTTCACTGTCTTGAGTCCTGAACAAATCAAAAGACTTAGTGTTGCAAAAGTCGTTACACCAGAACTTTATGATATGGATGGCTACCCAGTTGATGGTGGTTTAATGGATTTGAGATTAGGAGCAATTGGCCCGGGAATCAGATGCAGAACTTGCGGAAACAGCCACAAAGAATGTCTTGGACACTTCGGGCACATTGAATTAGCTCGACCAATAGTCCATATTAAGTTTATTCCATTGATTGATTTATGTCTAAGATCAACTTGTCAAGAATGTTCAAGAATCTTGATTAATGACAAAGATATAAAATTAAAGAGAATTGACAAGGCAAAACTCTCAAAGAAATGTCCATGGTGCGGTGCAAAACAAGATAAAATCAAATTAGAGAAGCCCTCTGTTTTCAATATTGGCAAGAAAAGAATTTTCCCTACAGAAATCAGAGACAAATTAGCAAAGATTTCAAATGAAGATTTGAAAGTTTTAGGAATTCATGCTGATGCATTCAGGCCAGAATGGGCAATCTTGACTTTACTTTTAGTCCCGCCTGTAACAGCTCGTGCTTCAATTACATTAGAAACTGGAGAAAGATCAGAAGATGATTTGACACACAAACTTTCAGATATTCTAAGAGCAAATCAAAGATTATGGGAGAACTTGAATGCCGGCGCCCCAGAAGTCATTATAGAAGACCTTTGGGACTTGCTTCAGTATCACATCACTACTTATTTTGATAACAATATTTCCCAGGTTCCACCTGCTCGTCACAGATCAGGCCAGCCTTTGAAAACAATTACAGAAAGAATTAAAGGAAAAGAAGGAAGAATCAGGCACAATCTTGCTGGAAAACGAGTCAACTTCTCATCAAGAACAGTCATTTCTCCTGATCCTTATCTTAAATTGAATGAAGTTGGCATCCCCTTAGAAATTGCAAAAGTCTTGACAATTCCTGAAAGAGTTACTGACGCCAACATTGATTTTTTAAGAAAATTAATCAAAAAAACAGATTATCCTTGCGCAACAGCAATTGAAGTTGCAGGAAGAAAAAAGAGAATTACAGACAAATTAAGAGAACAATTTGCAGAAGAACTTGCCCCAGGATACATTGTTGAAAGACAGATAAGAGAGGGCGACGTTGTTTTATTCAACAGACACCCATCATTGCACAAGCTAAGTTTGATGGGCCACTTTGTAAAAGTTCTTCCAGGAAGAACTTTCAGAATCCATCCAGCAGTAACTTATCCATACAATGCTGACTTTGATGGTGATGAGATGAACGTCCATGTCCCACAGACAGAAGAAGCAAGAGCAGAAGCAAAAGTCTTGATGGACATAAACCAGAACTTAATCTCTCCAAGAATCAACTCAAATGTCTTTGGCTGTGTTGAAGATTCAATTACAGGATTATATTTATTGACCTCAACTTTCAAAATAGCAAAAAGCGAGGCTGTTCAGTACTTGATGTCAGCTAATAATCGTGAACTTGATTTTAGTTCATTCAAAGAACAAGTCAATGGAAAAGAAATTGTTTCAATGATTCTTCCAAAAATAGATTTTGAATGCAAAAGCAAAGCATGTAAAGGAAAAGAATGTCCTTATTTCAACAGATGCAAGAAAGAAGACTGTCCTAACGATGCTTATCTATGCATAAAAAAAGGAAAAATACTATCAGGAGTTATTGATGAAAGGTCATTAGGAATAGAATCTGACACAACAAACACAATCATCATTCAGCTTGACAGGCAATTTGGAAGAGAAGTTACAATGGAAACAATTAGAAAGCTTTTCTTGTTAGGTGTTTTATTCTTAACAAAACATGGAATCACAATCTCATTAGAAGACATCAAATCAGAAGAAAAAACAGAAAGAGAAGCTCAGGAAATTATCAACAAAGCTGAAAAAGAAGTTGATTCATTAATCAGCTCGTATGAAGATAAGTCTCTAGAGATACTTCCAGGAAAATCATTAGAGGAATCAAGAGAAATCAAGATCATAAAGACATTGAACGAGATTAGAACAAAAGAAGGAGAAATTATCAAGAAGAACTTGAAAAAATCCAACCCAGCATATATCATGATGGTATGCGGTGCAAAAGGAAGTGTTCTTTTCCTTACTCAGATGGCAGTTGCAGTAGGACAGCAGGCATTATGGGCGAAGAGAATTGATATAGGATATAACAACAGGACACTATCATTTTTCAAAGAAGATGACTTATCTCCAAGAGCTCGCGGATTTGTAAGGTCAAACTTCTTAAAAGGTCTGGATGTAGACGAGTTCTTCTTTACAGCAATGACAGGAAGAGACTCTCTGATGGATACAGCCTTGAGAACACCAAAATCAGGATACTTATATAGAAGATTAGCAAATGCATTACAAGACTTAAAATCAGAATATGACTTGACTGTAAGAGATTCAAACTCAAATATCATCCAATTTGAATATGGAGAAGATGGAATTGACATCACAAAAGAACATCTTGAAGATAACAAGCTTGTGCCAGCAGAAGCAGTAGGAATAACAACTGCACAAAGTCTTGGAGAACCAGCTACACAGATGACTTTAAGAACATTCCACTATGCAGGAGTCTCAGAGATGCAGGTCACTGTTGGACTTCCAAGATTAATAGAGATTTTTGATGCAAGAAAAGAGCCATCAACCCCTTCAATGGAGATATATCTTGAAAAAGACATGGACAATGAAGATGATGTAAGGAAATTTGCAAGAAAAGTCAAGGAAGTCAAACTTTCAGAAGTAGCAAAGCAAATTGATATTGATTTTGTCAATTCAAAAATCGAGATTTCTCTAAACAAAGATACTTTGAAGAATTTGTATTTGAATGTAGAGAAAGTTGTTGAAAGCCTTGACAAGAAAAACATCAAAGCAAGAATTGGCTCTGAAGACAGATTAATTATAAAATCAAAAGAATCTCTAAGTTACGGAGAATTGTATCATCAAAAAGAAAAGCTTAAGGAAACAATTATCTCAGGAGTAAAGAACATCAAGCAGGTTCTTCCAGTCAGAAGAGATAATGGAGATAATGTTATCTTAACAGCAGGAAGCAACTTCGAGGAAATAATGAAACTCAAAGGAGTTGACAAAACAAGGACCATTACTAATAATATCTATGAGATAACAAAAGTCCTTGGAATTGAAGCAGCAAGACAAGCAATTTCATTAGAAGTCAAGAGAGTTATAGAAAATCAAGGTTTAGCAATAGATGAAAGACACATTAAGATTATTTCAGAAGCAATGACCAATTCAGGAGGAATCAAAGGAACAACAAGAATCGGGATTATCGAGGAAAAACCATCTGTCTTGGCACGAGCTTCATTCGAAACTCCTATAAAACATTTCATAAATGCATCAATAGCAGGAACTCATGATAAACTTGTCAGTGTAGTCGAAAACCTAATTCTAAACCAGCCTGTTCCAGTAGGAACTGGCTTGCCAGGCTTGTTAGTCAAGTTAACAGACCAGGAAGCTCTTGTAAAAACAAAGCCAGTAAAGCCAAAGAAAGAAGACAAAGAAGGAAAAAAGAAGAAAGAAAAGTAAAGGGTAAAGATAACATCATTAATGTAACATATTATTTGTTTATTCAGAAAAAAACACAAAAGATGAAGAGAGACCACAAAACAATAAATCCATAACTTATAGAAGTAACGAAGATGAAAACAACACTTGACATGAAAACTATCCAGAACATGAACTTATTTGAAAGAATAACTCAAGTCAAGGCAAAATCATGTTTTGATTATAATATTCACCGGGTTTTTGTAGTCCCAAGAAAATTTCTAAAGAGATCATTAGGAGATAACAACAAGAATCTCCCAAGAATTGAACAAAATATAGGGAAAAAAATAAGAATAATTGCAGAGCCTGAAAGAAACAATCAGGAAGAAATCCAAAGGTTTGTAAAAGCAATTGTCTTTCCGCATGAATTTAAGCGAGTTGAAATAACCTTAACAGAAACACACGAGCCAGAAGTCCAGGTTTTCAGCCTTCCTAAAAACAAAGCAATCTTAATAGGAAGAAACAAGCAAAGGCTTATTGAGCTTTCACAAGCTATAGACCAGTTCTTCGGAATCAAGAAAGTTGTAATAAAATAATTCTTTAACTAGCCCTACTTCTATAATATTGTGGTTAAGTTCCATTTGTTATTGAAAAGCGAAGCGCAAATTTGAAACTTAGTCAATTATTGATTAGCAATTAAATTTATCTCTCACATACAGACGTAAAGTACATTGATATTTTTAAGGTTTAGTTGTTTTTCAGTTCGTTACTTTGTTATTGAAAAGCGAAGCGCAAATTTGAAACTTAGTCAATTATTGATTAGCAATTAAATTTATCTCTCACATACAGACGTAAGAACACATATAAGTGTGATAATTATCGTTGTTTTCGAAAAAAGCACAGATAGAAAGAACCATATAATTTTTCACCATAATCTTTAAAAAATAGGCATTTATTTACTAAGATGGAAAAAACAATATTATGTGTTTCTGATCCAAGAGAAGATGTAGTAGTAGGTGATGTAATAGAAAACTTATTATATCCAGAACCACGACTTTTTTTTAAAACAGATTATAGAGATAGTTTAGAAGAAGCAAAAAGATTTTTAGATAGTACAAAAGTTGATGGAGTTTATATCTATGATCTTCAAATTCCCACAGGAAGAGGTTCAATTAATTATAACTATGTAGAATTAGGAGAACATGAATTATCTTTTAGAGCAAACGCTGCTGGACTAGAATTAATAGATTATTGCCGGAAAAAAGGATTGCCAATAGTAGCAGGTTCTGCAGTAGGTATAGAAAGAATAGAAAAAATGGCAAGAAGATTAGGAAATCTAGACGCTATTATACATTTTCCTTTAGACATGAAAAATTTAAGAAAACAATTTATAGAAAAGTTTGCATTATGATTAAACCTAAAATAAATAAAAAATGAAAGAAATAAGAGTTTTATGTGTAAACGAAACAGGATTAGGGGGAACAATTTTGTCAGGCCCTGTAATGACAAGATTGGGAATAGAAATTCCTTATGTAAAACATGACAACCCCCAAGATAATGTTTGTTATCTCCCAGATTTCAAAGAAAAAGTTGACTCAGGAAAATATCAACTCGTGCTTATCCTTGAAATGGCTTCTAGAGGAGATGATTCTCCAAGAAAACCGCAATTTATTTTCCCACATCCAATAAATGAACATTGTGCAAACTCACTTGAAATGGCAGAATACGCAATACAAAAAGGGCTCAAAGCAATAATATGGTCAGATGAGAAAGGTGTTCAAGAAGTTGCAAAAAATTTAGGGGCAAAAGTAATAAATTCAAAGCCTGATGACCTTGGCACAGCTGCTCTTAAAGCATTCAGAGAACTTTATCCTGATTAAAATGAGTGAATTAACAACACAAAAAAGAGATATAATCAATCTGTTAATGGAATTATCTGAAAAAGATTTAGATTATGACCCGAAATTAGCACATGATTTTGCAAAAAGATTTCCAGAACTAAAGGCAAAAGCAGATTATTATGGCTGTTGGGGTTCTCGTCATGAAAATGAGGACTTTGAAATGTCTTTACTAGGACACGGGCTTTTTGTCATGAATGTTGAAGTAAGATTTCCTTTTGAGGGAAAAATTCATCCTCCCCTGCCTCCTCTATTTAAGGGAGAAAAAATAAAAGGGACAATTCAAGATTTATTTGGAATTTCTGATTTTGAGGGTTTGATTGGCGAAACATTTGACGCATGTCATGGAGCAGATTTAGGCAGATGGTACAAAACAGTTGATTTTGAAAAAGTTTACAGGCCAGAATCTGCAATATTAGCAGGCCACTCTCAAAAAATTGGATACTCAGGTTATGTAAATCAATTATACCAGAAAGAGAATGAAAATTTATTGTACACTGGTTTTTGGAATATTGATGGACAAGAAAGAGTTGGTAAGTTTATTCTAAGCAAAGTTGAAGGCAAATAATCCTTCTTTATGTTTTTATGTTATGTAATTTTTCTATGATTTCAAAATCCTGAGACATCTGAAATAATTAAATTAATCCCCCACATACAGACGTAAGAACACCTATAAGTGTAATTATTCAGATTTTATTGTTTTTGAAAACAAGACTAAAAATATCAACATATCGACGTAACATCTATAAGTGTTATTCTTCTCTAATTTCCAACATAAAAATGTACGAACCAAGGGAAGATTCATTCTTGATAAAAAAACATGTAAAAGAGTTCTGCAACTCAAAAGATTCAGACTTCACAGTTCTTGACATGGGAACAGGTTCAGGTATTTTAGCAGAAGAAGCATCAAAATTCTGCAAGAATGTTATTGCGTGTGATATTGATTCTGAAGTTATCAATGAATTAAAAAAGAAATATGTTGTTGAGTTTAAGAGGCATGCGCTCAGAGCAGAAAGTAATTCATGCACTCCTCAATTAAATCAATATAAAGATAAAAATGATGACAAAAGTTCCCACGCACATACTAACATAAAATTTCTCCAAACAAACTTATTCTCAAACCTAAAAAAACCCCAAAAACACAAATTTGACTTAATCCTCTTCAACCCTCCATACATCCCAACAAAAAAGAATGAAACTAAGTTCATTGACTTGGACGGCGGAAAAAACGGAACACAATTAATTGAACCTTTCTTAAAAGATGCTAAAAAGTATATGAAACCTAATGGAAAGATATTATTATTGACATCATCTCTTAATAAACACATAACGACCTTATTCAAGAAATATAATTACACATTCAAGCTTATTGACAAGGAAAAGTTTGCTTTCGAAGAACTTTTCTTATGGGTTTTGGAATACCCATTAGGTTTAAATACTACTATGTAGTTACAACTTATGGAAATAAGAAATGAATGGTATGAAGGATACAGAAAACTATACACCCTTTATCGTGTAGCTAAGAATTTAGGGCAAACAGAAAGAGCAAAAGAGTTAGAAGACAAAATTTATAGATATATCTTCGATCATCATCAAAGAACATTATCAGTAATTCGTAGATTTAAAGAAATGGAAGAAGAATCTCAAAGACCAGAAACCAAAACAATATTGAGAAATCTTGTTGATGGATTAAGTTTAAAGGCAGATGAATTTGCTGGAATGTTAAATCAATTTAGCTTAGATGAAATAACAAACAAATTAGATGAATAAAATCTTACAGACTAACATCTAAACTCAAATTAACTAAAAACTAATTATAATCTCTTTTTCTTGAAGTAAGCAACCATCTTCTTGACTTTGTTCTTCTTATTCTTCTTGCTCTTGCCTCTAGAATGTTTTGATTTTTTAGAAGACTTGACTTTTACTTTCTTGTGCTTAACTTTCTTTACTTTCTTAACTTTCTTCTTTGCCATTTGTACCTCTTTTTACCTCTTTTGAATATAAAGCTGACATCTGGACTCAGTGAAAGAAGTGCCTCAAGTGATCTCGGTTCAAACTTAACCTAACCGACTACTTTAAAGGTTATCTCTCTCGCGCTGTAAACAAGCTTAAATAGTGCAGGTTTCGTCCAACGAGTTATAGTCCAGTCATCAGATTAATGGCCGAACACTAAACAGAGGCTGTTACAGAAGCACCCTTTTCAGGGCAACTGAACTGTCCTTTGTCAGCTATTTATTAATATCACGTTGAGTATATAAATAGTTCTGACTACTTTTAAGTGAAAACCATAGCTTTAAAAACAAAAACGTCAAAATTCATGGTTTTCACTTTAAATCATTAAAAAAATGAATATTAGAGAAAAACCTTATAAAACTAAAGATATAATAGAATTATGGAACTAACAGAAAGCCCATATGAAATTGAGCTAGAACGAGTGATTCAAACTATAAAGAAGAAGAAAGCAAAAATAGTTTGCTTACAATTGCCTGAAGCATTGAAACCATTAGCTTTAAGAATAACAGATGAAATTGAAAAATCAACTCAAGCTAAATGCTTGATCTGGCTCGGAACCTGCTTCGGAGCATGTGACATTCCAAACCTTTCTCAAGTAAAACCAAAAGTCGATATGTTGATCCAGTGGGGGCATTCTGAAAGCTCAACAGGATTTGGACAAAAGTCTTGATGTGCCTACATCAAAAATCTTCAGCATAAACCCATTATGTGGTTGAAAAATTTATGTCTTTATGTGTAAACATCAATTTTCGTTTTTGAAGAAAAGAGATAACTCTTACATTTATAGCCTGATAGCAAAAATTCAAATTGCACTTAACTTCTCAAGAATTCGGACACAAATCATATATCAAGAAATAACTTCATTTTACACTTATAAACATGAAATCACAAAGAAAATTCTTGGTTAAGCTTCTCAACTAAATCTTTGTCAAGATTTAGCTTTCTTGGGGAGGTTTTCAGAAGCTCAACATAACCACTATGAGGATTGTCTACATCTCTTATTCCTGTTCCGAGCCAGTCACCATAAAACGCGTCTTGTTGAACAGCATGAGCAATTGCATCAATAAATCTGCCTTGAACATAAACAGGGTTCATCTCATATCTATCTCCTTTTTCTCCGAAATCACCACCAACTAATTTGTATATTCCCACTTTATCAAGAGGATGTCTTTTCAATTTATTATCAGTATCAGTTCCTATCCTTTTAAGATATGTTTTAACCTTCTTGACAATAATTCTTTTTTTTGTTTCAGATAATTTTGCCATGTTTATTATCTTAGAATATGTTTTTAAGCATTATTATAATTAAATATATATCTCAGAATACATTTAAATAATTAAGATTTATCTAAAGTTATGAAAAGAGATTGGATTTATTGGACTCCTAGAATTGTGTCAATAATTTTTATCTTGTTTATAACATTATTCTCCTTAGATGTTTTTGACTCAAGTTATGGATTCTGGAGCACTGTTCTCGCATTTTTAATACACAACATTCCATCTATTTTGTTGTTAGTTGTTTTGGTAATCACTTGGAAATATGAGATTGTGGGGGGATAGCTTTCATTTTAGCAGCATTTGTATATATAATATGGACAGTTGTCCGAGTTATTTCATCACCCTCTGAAATTTACATGCTCGCATGGATATTGCAGATAGCAGGTCCAGCAATTTTCATTGGAATCTTGTTTTTAATTGGATGGAAAAGAAAGAAAAAGTAGAAAAACAAAATATTTTTAACTTCTTGTTTCTTAAATAAGAAATGAAAAATAAGACTTATGATTCTAAGAGTTTAAAAGAATTTTATGAAAATCACAAATCTCCATTAATTGAAGGTAAATATCGTACAGAGAGTATAAGGGATGCAGTTAAACAAAAGAAAGTACCATTAAAAGAAGCTGATAAGCTCTACGACCAAGCAAATAAAGAAATAGGGCCCGGAGGCAAATGGATTGAACTTGGAAGATCTGAGACCCCAGATTATGCAACAGGCAATCAGTTTAGATATTTTTTTGAAACAGGAGGTTGTCTCCAAGATGCAGTAGGATACAGATATTGGGGCCCAAAAAAAGTTTTGAATGATTACAGGAGAATGATAATAGAAAAAAGAGAAAAACAACAGCAACAAATTAGAATAAAAGACAGAAAAACCAGGATGCAAATTGCAAGAGAAGTTATAAAAGAAATTAAATATATCCCAGAAAATCTGGCTGAAAAATATTTCAGAAAGGGGATTATTCCTGGAAAAACCCACGAGATTTTTGGTGGATATCCATATCAGGGAAATGGAACTTATCAAAGAGTGGGTAAACTCACTGAAAATAACTGCAACAAATTAAGAAGAATAGAGGGGTTTAGCGGGAAGATGCCTACAAAACAAGAAGATTCATCCTCAAAAGAAGCAACAATCAGCGTTAGTACATCTGGCTCAAAAATTTGTCATAGACATTGGGAATTAGGTTTTATGTACGAATTTATGATGAAAAAAAAGAAAAGAGAAAAATAGCAGCAGTTTAATTTATCTGTCTTATTTGACTAATGTACCTGCCATATCCAATAATTCTTGCCTATGTTCAGAAAAATATTTTATTGTAAACGCATCATGCAAGCCTTCTAATTGTCTGGCTACGCTTTTTAAAGCAGTATATTTATTATTATCCTCATAGCCTTCAGGATCCCTATCCATGACTGCTTCAAGGATCACACCACTATGATTCATTAAACTAATTAATGAAATTCTCCCAGCATAAGCTCTTCTTAGAAGTTCAGCCATTTCTTGGTTATATTCCTTTTCTCCTCTTAAAAGTCTTAGGATTTCCTTGAATGCGGGCTCATCTCTTGCCTTTCCATGGTGAGGAATAGTCTTCTCTCTTATTTGTAACAAAACATCCCCCACATCATATCCTGTCTTTTCACATTTGCTTAATGCATATAGATATGATGCTGCTCTTTGTTCAAAAAGTCTCATCTTTCTTGATTTTAAATGAATATCATCATAAGAATATCCTGTTAAAGTTTCTGCGTCAATTTGTTGAACAAAATCATTGTAACTTCTGCCAACATGCATTCTTAAAAAATTATCTGCTTCCCGTATAACCTCTTTCAAGGTATTGGGTTTACCGTCGACTGGTCTAAAATAATCAGATTTTCCTCCAACTGCAGTAACACAAAAATTAAAATAACTTTCAACTCCTCTTATTACTCCTCTCTTTGTTGATGGGTCATAGACTAAATCAAAGCCCATTCCTTTTTTAGTTTTTTTAACTGTTGATTTGTCACAATATCTTATACTTTGACCGAGTTTATCTTTAGAATCGTGTTTTTTCTTTTCCATGTTTTAGTAGTAGCCAGATTTCCTTTATAAACCTTTCTATTTGTCACTACTAATAAGTTATAAGAAATAAAAGAGATTTATCATTTTTTCTTCCATTCAGTAATCTTCCCCATTGAAATCTCGATTTTGTCAGCTTTCCTCAGGTTTTTTATCTCTTTTCTTGTAAGAATTTTATAATGCTTGGTTTTTACTAAAAAATCAGGTATAAACCAGACATCTTCTTCAGATATTGTCCAATTCTGATTGTCGAACTTAGATAAATCAACAGGATTTGAATAGCTTCTCAGGTTTTTTCTTCCTTTGTCATCAAAATATTCATGAAAAAAACTCATAACTAATTCATGAACTGTTCTATAAACAGGCTCTCTGTATCTCAAGACACCATGATTTGTCTTAGAAATTGCTCCCCACCTATGATTTTTTCCCTTTCCTTCCTTGAAAACTGCTATGACATGATCAAAATCATCATCAGTAGCAGTTAAGTCAACAACCAAAGGCTTCCTTCCTTGTAATCTTAAAGCTAAAGCAGCTAAAATAGCTCCTTCAATGCAATGGCACTTATTTTTTTTAAGAACTTGCCTTGGAGACATGCAAGTATCTTTCCTATAATCAAAATTAATTGGAATTTTGTTCAAAAAATCCTGGATTTTTTTTGGAGTATTGAGTTTTCTCAATAATTGTTCCTCTTTTTTTGTAAGATTAAACATTAATTAGAATAGATATTGAGATTTAAAAACTTAAGGAGATTCAGGAATTTCATTAACAGGAGCACTGCTTTTATACATAGGATATTTTGAAACATACTCGCTTTCATAAATTCTCCTTGGCAAAACCAGGATATAATCCGTATAATCATCTGCTCCTTGTATTCTTCCTTTTTGAACTAACAAAAAAGTATTTGGAAAAACATACTTTGACAAGAAAGGAAAAACTCTTTCCAGATTTTTGTCCCTAGTAATGTGATCGCTTGAAGAAAAACTAAATTCTTGCCTTAAATTAACTGCATTGGGATGAGATTGTTTTGTTTGTTGTAATGATATTTTCAATTGTTTTCCATGAAACCATAAATATTCTCTTAATGCAGAATATGTCAAACTTCCGATAATCTGCACATCTTCAATACTAACTGGCTTTGAGCTACGCTGGTACCAGACTTTATAACCCCTGCCACATACTTTTGCTTCAAGAAGAGGATATGGCTTGCCATAATGGTTTTTTTCTTTTCTTTCCTGTCCAGTATGATGAGTTCTCTTCAAATAATTTAGAGCATGTTCTTGGCAACGTCTTTCTAATTGATAGGTGTCTGTTTCAGTAAAAGTATGAACTAAATTTTCCTGAAAACGCAAATCATCTTCATAATATTCTCCAATCTCCATCTTACCTTCAAATTCAGGGAGCAATGGGAAATTGCACTGAGTTAATAATAATCTGGATTCAGCATATTTTACCCTTGCCAAAGCTTCTATAAGCAAATCAGCTCTTGAATCTTTCTTAGATAATTGAGTTCGAAGCCCTTGATTTTCCTGAGTAAGTTTTTCTACTCTCCCTGCTTCAGATTTTAATCTTCTTTCATATTCCTGGATTTTGTCATCACTCTTTATCTCAGCCAAACATTTTCTAAAATAAAACTCATCTCCAAGCAATTTATCAACAGCAGCATTTACAGCTGCCATATATTGGCCATAGGTTTCTGCATTATCAGAACCTCTATGAAGATCAGAATGAAACGATAATGCTAATCCTTTTCTATGATGCTCAATGAATTTTGTAAGTTGGTCAAAACTCATCATCCTTAAAAACCAAGGGTCTAAACCAAGTAGGAGTAATGGATTTCTTTCTTGTCCATTTTCTTTTCTGACAATAGTATCTAAGTCTTCATTCATTTTTATTAAAACCAATATTTATTCAGTACTATCAGTCTCTAGAGTTTCTAATTCATTTCTTCTGAAATCTAAAAGTATTTCAGGACTGAAACCACGAAGCTTAGACTCATCAATCAAGCTAACCAATATATGAATAGAACTATACACATTATTACCGCTTTCCATAATATTCCCCAGAAGTTCTCTTGACCTTTCCAAACCTAGCTCGTCTTTTAGGTAAAAACAATCAGCATAACTTAGGTGAGCAGTTTTATGAGATTCGGGTATTGTACAAGCTCCATCTTGATGAAATGATTCAATTTCATTTAGATCATTAAGGAATTCAGTAAATGCTTTGAAATCTTTTGACCATCTCTTAAGATCAACAGGAGAATAATGATTTGCAATTGCTTCAAGCAATCCTTGTACTTTATTATGCGCACCTTTCGGTGTGCAATTTCCGTATGCAATATCAACAACAGCGTCTAATTGTGTTTCTGATAAACAAGCTAAAAGTCTTTTCATAACAGGAACTAAAGATTTCCTTAATCCAGGCATAGCGTCTATATATAATTCCAAATCTGAGTCTCTTTGACTTCATAAACATCTATATTTGCAGGTTGAGATGGTTGGTTTCCAGAATAATTAGAACTTCTATCTTGGGGTTTATTTATTTCTGCCATGATATCTTTGAGTTTTTAAGGTTTATAAATCTATGTATTTTGTCACTACTACATAGAAACTACTGAAATAGATTTTGAATTGTTATTTTACTTATCAGATTTTTCAGCTTTCCTTTGTTCAAACTTGACTCCAAGCTGCTGCATCCTCTCAATGTGCGCCTTCATTATTGCTTCAGTTGCTTTTATCATCCTTATCAGTTCATTGTATTCTGAAGCCAATGCCTGTAAAGCACCTTGATGGTATGCAATCTCTTCTTCTTTAGAAAGTTTCTTTCCTTCTGCTTTTTCCTTGTTGTCAGTTTTTTCTTCTATGCTGTCTTCTTTATGTACCCTTTCCTTGTATTTTTCTGCCATTTAAATGTATATTATGATGGTTTATAAAGTTATATTTATATGTCCAATAAATATTTTTGAATTGAAAAACAAGAAACTGGAATCTTACTATAAAAAAATCGTAAGTAAAGTTATTGATCTCTTGTTTTCATGACTGTTTTCAAGGGAGAAGTAAAACCTCAATTAACGACATTGACAACATATACAAACATGTCTATAAGTGGCAATAAAACCTTTTAATTAATCCCCTCGAGACCCAGGAAAGAAAAAACTAAACTGTACATATCACGACAAATCACATGCAAACGTATCTCCTTAAAATTCAACATAATTTTCTTCTTTTAAAGATGACAAATCTTTAAAGCAACATTTAAAAAGCAATAATCTATATTTTAGTATGGTATTACTATTGATTTTAATTCCAATGATTATAATGGTAGCATTAGCTGTGATAATTCTATTAATCTGGGTAGGTTATTACAACCGATTTGTTGTTTTAAGCAACAGGATAAAGAATTCATTCTCGCAAATTGATGTTCAGCTTAAAAAAAGAGCAGACCTTGTTCCAAACTTAGTTGAAACAGTTAAAGGTTATGCAAAACACGAAGCAAAAATAATGAAAGAAGTTTCAGATGCAAGAAAAATGCTTGTAAATGCAAATGCATCTGGTGACATGGCATCAAGAATGAAAGCAGGAGATGTTCTTCAGAATTCATTAGGAAGATTATTTGCAATTGCAGAAAATTATCCTAATTTGAAAGCAAATGAGAATTTCTTGAACTTGCAGACAGAATTAAGCTCAATAGAAGACAAGATAGCATATGCAAGACAAGCTTACAATGATTCTATTATGGGTTTCGATAATGCTGTTCAGACTTTTCCCGGAAATATATTTGCTGGTGCAAAGTTCAAGGCACAAGCAGGCCAATATATTAAGATTCCAGAATCTGAAAGAGCACCTGTAAAAGTAAGCTTTTAATAGTTATATTTTTCTTCTATCTTATTATTAAAGTAAGTCTTTTTAGAAAGACTATTAAATTAATTATCCTGCCTATATCCCGAGGACATTTTCCAAAAAATTACGGCATTGCATAAACTTATAGACTTATTTAGATAGCTTTTAAAACTCAAGATACTATTATAATTATGCCTAATAAAAAAAAGGAAGATAAAAAAATAGATTTCCGCGACCAGATTGCAAAAAACAAAAGAAAATCAGTTTTCTTATTGATCATAGTATTCATTGTTTTTATTGCCCTGGGCTATGTAATTTCATTGGCATTTGCCCTTGATGTCTTTGCATTATTGATTTTGGCAACTTTTATCTCAATATTTTATGTTTGGATAACATACGCATTCTGCGACAAGATTGCATTAGCATCTGTCGGAGCAAAAGAAGCTGACAAGGAAGATCACAGAGCATTGTATGACGCTGTTGAAAATATGTCAATAGCTTCTCAATTGCCTATGCCTAAGGTCTATATCATGCCTGGAGAGCAAATTAACGCATTTGCAACAGGCAAAGACCCTCGAAGTTCAGTAATCTGCGTCACAGAAGGTTGTTTACAAAAATTGAACAAACCAGAACTAGAAGGAGTCATAGGCCATGAAATGTCGCACATTGCAAATTATGACATTAGATTTGTCACAATAACAGCTGTTGTTGTTGGAGCAATTTCAATATTCTCGCAGATGTTTCTAAGAAGCATGTTCTACAGAAGTTCTGATAATGATCGAGGAAATGGGAATGCAATTTTCTTAGTTCTTGCTTTAGTTTTGGCAATCCTTGCTCCAATCATAGTCAAGTTAGTTCAATTAGCTATCTCAAGAAAAAGAGAATATGCAGCAGATGCAGGCTCAGTTGAATTTACGAGATATCCCATAGGGTTAATTAACGCATTAAAAAAGATAAGAGCAGAATCAGAACCAATGAAAGTTCCTGACGCTGTTGCAACAATGTTCTTTGCAGACACCACAAAACAACGTGTTGTCGAGATCTTCCAAACACATCCTGCTATAGAAAAACGTTTGGAAGCACTAGAAGCAATGTAATTAATTTCCCCCAATATCAAATCCTGGTTCAACTTCTTTTATCCAAACCTTGTATCTTTCTGCATATTTTTCGAGCATTGGCAAAATTATATCTTGGAATTCCATGGGTCCATGTGATTTTCCCTTGGGAGTTAGATAAAGTCCTGTTGTAATTACGCATTTTGCACAACTGGGATCATAACAAATATGTATCGCATCGTCTAGCTTGTAACCTTCAGGAAGTTTTGGGTTTATCTCATTTTCAACAAAACTGTTAAAATGGTTCAAAATATCTGGAAAAGAACAACTTATTCTTTTAGACAAATCATCTTGATGTACATTCAATTCCTGTTGTTTAGCCCAAAATTCTGCAAATTGCTCAGTTAATTTTGCTGTTAGAGTCATTTTTAATAATTATCAATCCCATTTTGTTTTAAAAGCATTGTTGCATAATAACATATACTTTAATTTATAATCTATATTTTTAAAGTAGATTTTTATATAAAACAATGGTAAACCCAGAAGAATTCAGAAAATACAGAAAAAGAGGTTATGTAGACTATGAAGGTGTTTTAAAATTATGCGATGAAGAGATTGCTGATTTCTACTTAAAATTAATGTCTGAATACAAATTTTGGAAAGATGGAAAACCAGTAAACTGTTGTGACTGCGGGACAGAATTGACAAATCCTGCAGACATGAGAAGAGATGGGGGAGCTTGTTTGTGTCATAATTGTCTTGTTAAAAGAAGAAAAGAAAAATGTCCAACATCAAAATTACCTGCAAGAATGTTGGAAAACCCAACATGGAGAAGGTTTCTTGACAAGATAACTTCAGAGCCAATTTATAGACTTTTAAGAGAAAAGTCCGTGAAGATAAATGCTACACCAATAAGAAAAAAAATTAGAGAATATTCAACGAAAGCATATGGGTTAGAAACAGAAAGAAGAGAACTAATCAAAGATATAGCACAAATAGTCCAAAACACGATAATCCCTGAGATCGATTTAACCATGGGTGGTCTTTACAAGATTAAAACTTATAAACTAGAATCAGGCACAGAAGTAGGTGGAACATCAAGAAATCAAGTCCCATCATGCTTCAATGTTTCATTATATGTAAGTTATGACGGAGTACTTCCTATTCCTACTGAAATTGTGGAAAATTTTAATAAATATCAAAAACAAATCAAAAAAAGGGCAAATGAGTTAGAAAGAACCTCTGGATTGGGGATAACTCTTATACCTAAATAGAATTCTATTTAAGATCTTATAATTAAAAAGAATTATCCACAGCTTGCTGCAGAGCCAGAACTTGAAGCTGTTCCACCGCCAAATCCAGGGCTTGGATTTGTAGAATCAAAACTTAAAGAACATTCTGAGGGTTTTGTTTTGAAAGCACTGCATAATGCCTTTGCAACGCTTGCAGGATCTCTTGGATAAACTGATGCTTCTTCTCCATCAATAATTACAGTTGGAGAACCTTGAACCCCATATTGTGTGTTTAATGCTTTGTCAGCTTCCATATATCCCTCGACTCTTGATGCTATGCATGAATCAAGGCTAGCAACATCAATTCCACTTGATTTGATGCATGATTGTGAACTTGCTTCAGAACCGTCACCATAGACAAAGCATTTCAAATAATTTATTAACTTAGAAGATTGCTCTTCTCTAATACATAATAATCTATTATTATCAAGCACTTCTTTATTTCCATGCATTGTATAAGAAACAAATCTTAATTCAATGTTAGCTTTGTTTTGGAATTTTTCCCAAACAGGAATTACGCCTTTTGCCATCTGAGTCCCATAAGGACAATGACTCATTATAAAGAACTGTAATGTTGGTGCTCCGTCAATATGTTTTATTGAAGAGCCTATTGTTGAACCCTTCTCAATTTTTCTTTCAACAAGTTTGACATCAAATACAATTGTTTTTCCTGCATTAACATCATTTCCATCAAGAAGAATGTCTGTTGAATTCATAGAGACAACTCTTGCAGAAGGATAATCAGTTAATTGCATTACTTGCCCAATCTCTGGGACCAAAGTAGTGATAATCTCAGAATCAGTAAAGTTTATCATGTAGGAAATCGTACCAGAAGGAACAATAGTATTATTGCCAAATATTCTCAAAGTAATCTTGTTGCTAGTTACTGCCAAAACCTTATAATAGAACATTCCCAAAGGAATTTCCTGATTAACAACAGCTTCCTGGCTTATACCAACATCAGTTGAATTCATTGAAACTACTTTGTATTGCCATGGTGCTCCTGAAAGATTATATACTTTATTTAATATAGGCTGTTCACTGAACCTTGAAGAAAAGTCAGAAGGTGTCAAGTAAATTATTCTGTCTATATCATTTGTTCTTGGCTGTCTCTCAACTCTGGGATATGAAAACACCAAAGAAGGATCATATTCTCCGTAAGCATCTTTTGGCTGGATAGTTATATTCTTTTCTTGGCCTTGCACCATGTTATTAATTGCTTCATCAAGAACAGTTGATTTTAGATTAAATGAAGATGAAATCTTATTTTTTTCATAGACCTCAGAAGATGATTCTAAAAGAACGCCATTGCTGTAAACATTATAAGTTATATTCAAAGTCTCTTTTGTTGAGCCAGTTGATTTTCCGAGCTTGATAACATCAGTCAAAACCAATACTATCAAAACAATCAAAATTAAAGCTACTAAAGCAATTATTATTTTTTTCCAGTTTAATCTGGAGAAAGTTGATCTTTTTCCTGGCGAATTTTCAATTGGCTGAACAGCGGGTTGTGAATCAGATATAGCAGATTTTACGCCCTCAGTCTTTTTTTCTTCTTCCATTTTCTTTTTATGGAAAAGCCCTTTAAAAATGTTTCTGATTGAGAAATATATTTTTTTATGAAAATGTAGCAGTTATGGT
>Ga0233423_10000444_pt1 | contig 22327 bp, 17 predicted proteins | sample Watercolumn_Mata_FD_180713 | JGI IMG/M metagenome (GOLD analysis project Ga0233423, IMG submission 180713) | Freshwater microbial communities from Lake Matano, South Sulawesi, Indonesia - Watercolumn_Matano_2014_112_MG | ecosystem: Environmental > Aquatic > Freshwater > Lake | place: Indonesia...
AAAGAATCAACGACCAAGCTTAGGTTGCTTGGTTGAAAATGCTCAAATGGTGTGTTAAAGTGCAAACTGGAGCATTTTCAACCAAGCAACCTACGCTTGGTCGTTGATTCTTTGTCCAAAGTCCAATACTATGCAATTGGCTTTGCCGTTTACGCCAACAGACTGGCGCCAGCTCCAACTGGCGGTGATGCGGTCCGGCATGGATTTATGCGACTTTCCCGGTACGATTTAATGCGACTCAACAAACCAGACAAGTTTCTGCGCCGACGGGGGCCTGGTTCACCGGCCCAGGGCTGGAGTAAGGGAGAACTGACAGCAGATTTCAGTAGCAGATTCAGCAGATTATGAACTGGTCCCTCTGATGTTGGACTCGCAATTTCTTGGAGAAATCGCAGATGCTGCGGTAGCATACCATATGTAGCGGATTTTCGTGTGCGAACCACTACATGTAGTATCCTTACGAACGGCGATTGATATTGTTTGTCCAGCCTCATAGGGGCTACTACAAGATTCAGCAGATTAGCCCACTGGAGGTGGATCTGCTTAATCTGCTACCCGAATCCGCTGACAGCAATCCGCTCCGGCGCAGCCAGCCGCTGGTACCACTTCAAGCCGTAGGGAGGGCAGCGGGCGCCGCGCCCGCCCTACGGCTACTTGGAGCGCATCGTGGCAGATACGGATAGACCGGTCAGGTTTGGGAAAACCGACCTGCTGATGCTGGGCGTGGTCGTTGTCTGGGGCTTTAACTTTTCGATCATCAAGGGCGCGCTGACTGAGATGTCCCCCCTGGCCTTCAACGGGCTGCGCTTCCTGCTGGCGTCCGTCACGATGCTCATCCTGACGCGCGCTATGGGGGGCGACCTGCGCGTGCCGCGAGGCGACTGGCCGCGCCTGCTGCTGATCGGGCTGATCGGCCACACCATCTATCAGATTCTGTTCATTGTTGGTCTGAACTACACGCAGGCCGGGCACGCCTCGCTGATGCTGGGCCTGACGCCGGTGTTCGTGGCCCTGCTCGGGCTGGCCCTGGGCATCGAGCGGGTGCGCACCTGGGTGTGGGCCAGCATCCTGCTCTCCTTTGCCGGCGTGGTGCTGATCACGTCGAGCTCGAACAATGGGCTGCACCTGGGCGGGCCTACCCTGGTAGGCGACCTGCTGACGCTGGCGGCGACCCTCTGCTGGGCCAGCTTCACCGTGCTGTCCAAGCCGCTGCTCAGCCGCTACTCGCCCATCAAGCTGATCACCCTGACGATGGTGTTGGGCACCGTGCCCTTTCTGGCCCTCGCCACGCCCACGTTGGTCGCTCAGGAATGGGGCCGGGTGACGGCCACCGGCTGGCTGGGGCTGTTGTATTCGTACAGCCTGGCCATTGTTGCTGCTTACATAGTCTGGTACACCAGCGTGCAGCGGGTGGGTAATGCGCGCACGGCGATCTTTTCCAATCTGACGCCGGTGGTGGCCCTGATCGCCGCCTGGCTGCTGCGGGGCGAGACGCTGGCGCCGCTGCAGTTCATCGGCGCGGCGGTGGTGCTGCTGGGCATCAGCCTGGCCAGGAGGCGGTAGGTTGACATAAGGCCAAGTTGGGCTGGCCGCAAGCTGCAGGGCCCTGTCCAAGTCAGCCTCGCGTCATTGCGAGCGCAGCGAAGCAATCTCTCTCATGGCGCAACAGTGAGATTGCTTCGCCCTGCGGGGCTCGCAATGACGCCCAAAAAGACTTTGACAGGGCCCTGGTAATTCCGTAATCCCCCTTGACGAAGGTAGGGAAGCATGGCGCAACAGTGAGATTGCTTCGCCCTGCGGGGCTCGCAATGACGCCCAAAAAGACTTTGACAGGGCCCTGGTAATTCCGTAATCCCCCTTGACGAAGGTAGGGAAGCGTAGTATAATAACCTTGTAACCGCTTTCACCATCGAAGAGGATTGATGAAAGTGAACACACCGCCTGGTAAGTCTACCCTCATGAAAGTCCTCACTGGCGCCTACCCCGACGAAGGAGAAATCCTCTTTGATGGCCGCCGGATGCGCTTCCTCCGCCCCCCACGATTGGCGAGCCCTGGGCAGCAAGATGGTCCATCAAGACCTGGCTCTGGCTGGCAGATCAGGGTGATCCCATGAAACCACTTCTTGAGGTCAGAGACCTCCGCGTCTACTACCACACACCAAGAGGCCCGGTGAAGGCGGTGGAGGGCCTCAATTTCGCCCTCCAGGCCAAGGAGAGGTTCAGTCTGGTCGGGGAGTCCGGGTCAGGCAAGTCAACCGTGGCCCTCTCCCTCCTGCGGCTCATCAAACCGCCTGGCCGCATTGAGTCGGGAGAGGTCTGGCTAGACGACGTCAACGTGCTGACCCTCGCCGCCGAGCAGATGCGGCAGTTGCGCCTGGCAGGGATAGCCCTGATCAGTCAGGGAGCGATGAACTCGCTCAATCCGGTGACGCGCATCAAGCCGCAGATCGTTGACGGTATACAGAGCCACGGCGTACAGATGTCTCGGCGGGAGTGGGATGGCCGGGTTGGTGAGCTGCTCCAGCAGGTCGGCCTGCAGCGGGAGGTCGCGGACATGTTTCCCCACCAGTTGAGCGGTGGGATGAAACAACGGGTCTGCATCGCCATTGCCATCAGCCTGCGGCCGAAAGTGATCATCGCCGACGAGCCCACCAGCGCCCTGGACGTCGTCGTCCAGCGGCAGGTGATGGAGACCCTGCGCCGGGTGCAAGAGGATTTGGGGGCGTCTGTGATCCTGATCGGCCACGACATGGGGCTCATGGCTCAGTTTGCCGATCGCGTGGGGGTCATGTATGCGGGGAGGCTGGTGGAAGAGGGGTACGTGCGAGACGTCTTCTCGCAGCCCAAACACCCTTACAGCCGGTTGCTCATGACCAGCCTGCCCTCCCTGGAGAAGAAAGGCGTTTTCCGCGGGATACCAGGCTTTCCACCCTCGCTGCTTAACCCTGAACCAGGATGCGCCTTCCGCCCCAGGTGTCCCGATATTACAAGCCGGTGTGTGGCCGGGGACCCGGCTCTGAGGTTCGTGGAGCCTAATCACCGGGTGGCCTGTCACTTGTTTGAAGAGCGCGGCGAGGCAAGGCCATGACGGCTCTGCTGGAAGCCCGGCAGGTTACCAAGATCTTCGGCCGGGGGCTGCTCAAAAAGCAGCGCACCATTGCCCTGGAAGATTTTTCGTTCTCTATCGGCAGCGGGCAGTCGGCGATTACCAGCGTGGTAGGGGAGAGTGGGAGTGGGAAGACGACCATGGCTCGCCTCCTCCTGGGACTGGAATCGCCGACTCAGGGAGATGTGCTTTACAATGGCCGAGACCTCCGTCGGCTGTCAGGCACTGAGTGGCGCGACTTTCGGCGAGATGTGCAGGCCATCTTTCAAGATCCCTTCGAAGTGTACAACCCCTTCTACAAAGTAGATCACGTCTTGACGGTCCCTATCGCCAAGTTTCACCTGGCCAATTCGCCGGGCGAGAGCCGGGCGCTGATGGAGAAAGCCTTGCAGACGGTAGGACTGCGCCCGGAGGAGACCTTGGGGCGCTATCCGCACCAACTGAGCGGCGGGCAGCGCCAGCGGGTCATGGTGGCCCGCGCACTTCTCTTACGGCCCAAATTGATCATCGCCGATGAACCGGTCTCCATGGTTGATGCTTCCCTGCGCGCTACCATCCTGGCCGACCTGCGCCAGCTCAACGAGGAGTTCGGCATCTCGTTCATCTATATTACCCATGACGTGACGACAGCTTATCAGATCAGCGGTAACGTTATTGTGCTCTATAGCGGCTCGATCATGGAGGTCGGCGATGTCGAGCTGGTGATTAAACAGCCCCAGCATCCGTACACAAAATTACTGATCAGTTCGATTCCCCTGCCGGACCCCCAGCGCCGGTGGGGCGAGGAGCTACCAGCACCAGCCTTCCAAGAGCGGACTGGTGACAACGAGGGTTGTAAGTTTGCCAGCCGTTGCGCGTATGTCGCTTCTGAGTGCCGCCAAAAAGCACCTACCCTGTTTCAGATCAACCAGCATCGGGCAGCGGCCTGCTACCTGTATCAGGATCACTCTGCGCTCCGGCTTGAGGAGATGGATAAGATCTTTGTCCAGAGGCGCGCCAGCAGTACAGGCTCAGCAACCGTCGGTGGTAGCCTGCTAGAGACTCAGTAGATCACGAATCTGGCTCGTAGTGGGCGCTTGCCCCGATACATCACCAAGAAAGCAATGTATCGGGGCTTGAGCGCCGGAAAGCGCACTACAAGTGCGCACTACGAACCTCAACTGTGATCTGATGAGACTGGTTGATGCCTGGTACACGGAGGTCAACCACGGAAAGGAGGTGAGGGTGGAGAAACGAAATCGGTAGCGGGGCGGAGCCCGCGCCTTGGGAGAGCTCTGTCCCCAAAGGCGGAATCGCCATCCCAAGGGAATAATGAGGGAAGGAGAAACAAAGATGTTCGCTAACCGAAAGTGGACAATGGCTGTCGCCCTTGTGGTCGGGATTGCCACCATCCTCGCGGCCTGCGGTGCTCCTACACCTACTCCTGCACCCACACCGACTCCGGTGGTGATCACCAAAGAAGTCCCTAAAGAGGTCATCAAAGAGGTGGTCGTGACCCCCACCCCTGTCCCCCCGAGTGCGGCAGCCCTGGCCCGATCCCAGACCCTCAACGTTGCCGTCAGCAGCCTCATCGCCGATCCCACCAACTTCAACATCTACGCCCCTGGCGTTGACCGCAACCGCTTGGGTTTGCACCAGTTGATCTTCGAGTATTTCTTCTACAACAACCTGCAGACCGGTGAGTACATCCCCTGGCTGGCCGAGAAGTACGCCTACAGCGCCGACTTCACGTCCCTCACCGTCAACCTGCGCGCCGGCGTGCTGTGGAGCGACGGCAAGCCCTTCACCGCCGACGATGTCGTCTTCACCTATCAGACGGTCATGGGCAACCCCAAGCTGACCTACAACGCCGAGACGAACGCCTACGTGAAGTCGGTGGAGAAGGTCAATGATCTGGCGGTCAAGTTCAACCTGAAGTCCGCCAACCCACGCTTCCACCTGATCCGCGAAGCCTTCCCCGCCGTCGGCATCTGGGGCGGCCTGTCCATCCTGCCCAAGCACATATGGCAGAACGTGGATGCCCTGACCTACAAGAACAACCCACCCATCGGCACGGGCCCCTACAAGCTCGTCAACTCGACGACCGCAGCCCGCACCTACGAGCGCCGCGACGACTGGTGGGGGATCAAGGTCTTTGGCGTGACGCCTGCCCCCAAGACCATCAACTACATGTATGCCGGTGACGAGACCGCCACCGCTCTGGCCCTGGCCGCGAACGAGCTGGACACCGTGGGCATTGGTATCCTGACCGTTGGCTCCCTCAATCAAGTCACCAAGCGCAATCCCAACGTCCAGGCCTGGACCAAGGACCCTCCCTATGCCTGGCTAGATCCCTGCCCACGCCCGCTGATGGTGCAGAACGCCAAGGCGCCCTGGGATAAGAAAGAGGCGCGCTGGGGCCTTTCATACTTGATTGACCGGCAGAAGGTCGTGGAACTGGCCTACCAGGGTACGACCACACCCGCCTGGGGCATTTGGCCCACCTACGATGGCATGAAGCCCTACTTCGATGCCATCGCCGACCTGCGCGCCAAATACCCGAGCGACGCCTACGACGTCAAGAAGGGAGAGGCGCTGCTAACTCAGGCTGGGCTCAAGAAAGGTGCCGACGGCGCCTGGGTGGGCGCCGACGGCAAGAAGGTGAGCATCACCTATCTTGTGGACTCCGGCAGCACTGAGGAGATGAAGGTCTCGGCCGTGCTCGCCGATCAGTTGCGCGCCGCCGGCTTCGACGTCAAGGTACAGCCGATGAGCAGCCCGGCGCTCGGCACCGCCGTCTTGCGCGGCGAGTATGACATCAAGCTCCATTCCTTCTGCCCCGGCAGCATCTACGACAACCTGTGGCTCTTCCACAGCAAGAACTACGCGCCGCTGGGAGAGCAGGCGCCGTGGTACGAGCGTAACTCGTTCCGCTACAAGAACCCCGCTCTCGACAAGATCATAGATGAGATGGAAGCCACCCCGCCGAGCGACGTGGCCAAGGTGACGGATCAGTTCAAGCGGGCCATGGCCATCTGGCTCGACGAGCTACCCGTGATCCCCATGGTGCAGGCGCCGGCCCTGGTGCCCTTCAACAGCACCTACTGGACAGGCTGGCCATCGGGGACCAACGCCTGGAACATGCCCGTCAGTTGGTGGGCTACCTTCAACACAGTGCTCATGGGCTATCAGTCGCCGAACACCGGCAAGTGGGTCGGTGGCATCAAGGCGGCAGGAAAGTAGATCAGTGAGCAGGGAATCAGTGAGCCTGATTCCCTGTGCCTGTAAACCACCGGCCGCCGTTGGGCAACGTCCTGGCGGCGGCCGGTTCCCCTGGACTCAGCCAATGACATCCTATTTACGATACCTGGCGGGGCGCGCCCTGCTCTGGCTGGTGACCATCTTTGTCGCCGTGACTGTCGTGTTTGTCGTGCCGCGCCTGGTGCCCGGCGATCCGATGGACGCCATGTTGAGCCGGCTGGCCGCGGCGGGGGCCAGTCTCAACGCCCCGCAGTTGATCGCGCAATACAGAGAGCTCTTCGGGCTGGATAGAAGCATCGGCGAGCAGTACGTGAGCTTCCTGCGCGAGCTGGCGCGGGGCAACTTCGGCTACTCGATCAACAACTTCCCGTCCAAAGTGACGGACATCGTCACCCCAGCCATACCCTGGACGATAGGACTCCTCAGCGTGACGACGATCTTCAGTTGGACGCTGGGCTCGCTGATCGGCGCGGTTGTAGGCTGGCGAGGTGGCAAATCCAAGTTCTTCCAGGCGCTCGTCCCCATCGCCCTGGTGTTGTACACGACCCCTTACTACATCCTGGCCCTCATTCTGATCTTCCTTTTCGCTTTCACCTGGCGCATCTTCCCCCTGTCGATGGCGTTCTCTGTGGGGGCGCGCCCGGAGCTGACCCTGAAGTTCGCCTTGGACGTGCTCCATCACGCTGCCCTGCCTGCCCTGAGCATCATCCTCGTCTCCCTGGGATGGTGGTTCCTCAGCATGCGCAGCCTGATCACGACCCAGAAGGGTGAGGATTACATTCTCTTGGCCGAGGCCAAAGGACTACCCGAGCGACACATCCTCTGGCGCTACGCCTTTCGCAACGCCCTACTGCCGCAGGCGACTGGTCTGGCCCTGTCTCTCGGCCACATCGTCGGCGGTGCACTGATCACGGAGGTCATCTTCGCCTACCAGGGTTTGGGCTGGGTGATCTACAGCGCCATCAAGAGCCTCGATTTTCCTGTCATCCAGGGGAGCGTGCTCCTGCTCATCCTGGCGGTAACCACGACCAACTTTATGATTGACCTGGCCTATCCGCTGATTGACCCACGGATTCGCCAGGCCGGGGGGGAATGAGTCGGCGTGCTCCTGCAGAACAGAAAGTTCATGCTCGGGATCAGCGTGATCCTGCTGCTCGTGCTCCTGGGACTGGTGGGCACGTTGCTGACCAGTCCGGCGATGCGCCGAACGGGGGCGTACCCGGTTAGTCTGCCGCCTGGGCAGGGCACGCCGCTGGGCACCGATTCCCTGGGCCGCAGCATCGCCATCCAGTTGAGCGAAGCGATCCTCAAGTCGCTGCAGGTGGGCCTGCTGGCCGCAACGCTGGGCACGTTCTTCGGCGCCTTGCTTGGCTTTGCCAGTGGCTACTTCGGCAAGCTGGTGGACGCCGTCTTGCGCGTGCTCATTGACGTTTTCCTCTCCGTGCCTTCCTTGGTCTTCCTGATCCTGATTGCCTCCCTGGTCAGGGGGGTGGGTGTCCAGGCCATCGCTCTCATCATCGGGATGTTTGCCTGGGCGTCGCCGGCGCGCCAGAGCCGCGCCCAGGTGTTGAGCCTGAAGGAACGGACCTTCGTCAAGCTCAGCCGTCTCTCCGGCCAGTCCGGCCTGGAGATTGTCTTCCTGGAGCTGATGCCCAACATGTTCCAATGGCTGGGCGCCAACTTCGTCAACGCCTTCCTGGCGGCCGTCCTGGCCGAGGCCGGGCTGTCGCTCCTGGGGCTAGGGCCGCAGAAGGAGATGACCCTGGGGATGATGATCTACTGGGCCCTTAGCTATGGGGCCATCTTGCAGAACCTCTGGTGGTGGTGGCTGCTGCCCGTCCTCACCCTCATGTGCCTGTTTCTCTCGCTGTACCTGATTCACTTGGGGTTGGATGAAGTGAGCAACCCCCGGCTTGCCGCGCAGGCGTAAGGTCTGTTGAGGGAGGGTTTTCTGGACTGGACTGGCCAGCGCCAGTCAGCTTCTGAAGCTGACCACGGTACGGCAACAGTTATTGCGGGAAACACAGCGCAATGGCAATGCTTCACGGCACTTTTGTGTCTGGAATCGTGAGTTCCCCGCAATGCCGCTGTGCAGGCAGCGTAGTCAGCCTGGTCTAGGAACCGCAAGAACGATTGCAGTTTTTGCCCGAGAATACCAACCTTTTCACGAGAAAGGAGTATCGCAATGAAAACCTTTGACTTCCTCACAGGCAAGTACGGCAAGTATTCGTGGATTCTGGCTCTTGCTTTCATTTTTGTGCCTGTGCTGCTCGTTGCTTTCGTCCCAAGTGTCTACAATCCACTTGCTCAAGTCTTGTTTAGTTTCATGCTGTTCGCGGCATCACTTTGGCTCGGTGTTTCGATTAGTACCAAAGAGGCAGAGCAAAGGGCTACAAGTATATGGCTCGCATCGGCGGAAAGTGCTTGCAGGGAGCTTTTGACAATGAGCGAGACTGCCAAGAGACTGCGGCGGAGACAGGGCGCAGTCTGCCAGTTTATAGATAAAATCGTTCCGAGTAATGCCCCCCAGCAACAGGAATCAGTAAAAAACTTGCTTAGTATGAGATGCGGCGAGTGTGCCTTCGATATAGCAACTCTCCAAAACCACATGGATAACATTTACGCCAATTGGTCTGTTTTCATTAATTCCAACTGTCAGTCCGAGTGCTCAGCCTTCAATAACCGTTTGGCAGACCGAAGAAAAGAAGTTATTGCGACATTCGATGATTAGCCGATTTTACCTAATAGGGATGAGTAATACTCGCATAATTGCAGCGTAACCAAAGAGGCGCGAGCGGAGAACACACGCCTCACGCCAGGAGCTAGCAGTCTGTCGGAGAGACTTCTTCTGGAACAGAATACCCCTATATATGGTGGCTGACATGATTGGACCCCCTATATGGGCGCAATTCTTGTCGGAGAGGGGTTCTCCGACAGGCTGCTAGGCTGCACAACTTCGTGACATGTTTTGACCCTCTTTCTAGAACAGGAGACTCAAATGCCACAACCCAGGAGTAAAGCCCAGATCATCAAACGCCTCCAAGCTGAACGCCGGCGTCTGGAGCAAAACCTCTCTGCCCTTAGCCGGGAAGACATGCTGCAACCCGGTGTAGTAGGCGAGTCATCGGTCAAGGATATCCTGGCCCACCTGGCCGATTGGGAAGCCCGCCTGCCGGTCTGGATCGAGGCGGCACGGTCTGGCCAGCCGGTGGAGACACCCGAACCGGGTTTGACCTGGAAGCAGCTCGACATTGTGAACCGGCGTATCTATGAAGCTCACCGCCATCAATCGTTGGCGGAGGTGCTGGAGTACTTTCGCACCACGCACAAGCAATTCATGGCCATGGTCGAAGCCATGCCGGAGGATGAGATACTGACCAGCGGCCGCTACGCCTTTATCGGTGGGGGCGCCGTCTACGACTGGCTTAAGGGTTTTGCCAATCACGATTTGTGGGGCAAGACAAAAATCCGCCAGTGGATGAAAGCCCACAAATAATGGGCACGATGCAAAATCAATCACCAAAGGAGGCAAAACAGATGGCCGGCTACGTGGGACCTATCGAGCAAATTGCCGTGAAGAACAAGTACTTCCGGCAAGTGTTGTTCACGGGCAAACACTTGCAGCTTGTGGTGATGTCTTTGCAGCCGAAGGAGGAAATCGGCAACGAGGTGCATGCAACCGTTGACCAGTTCTTCCGGATCGAAGAGGGCAAAGCCCGGTTCGTCTTCAATAACACCGAGGCACACGCGGTCGGCGCCGGTGGTGCGGTGGTCGTGCCGGCCGGCACATATCACAACGTGATCAATGACTCTCCGACCGAGCCCCTCAAGCTGTACACCATCTACACGCCGCCGCAGCACCCAGATGGCACGGTGCACAAGACCAAGACGGAGGCCCTGGCGGCAGAACATCACTAGCACTGGCACATGCCTGTACCTGACCAGGCTGCGCCCTCGGGGTGCGATTGTACTCTAAGCGGAACGTATAATGACCGCAGGAATGACATGTAGGGAGGAGCATGCATGAAGCGAGCGGTCGTTCTGGCCATCGTCATACCCCTGCTGTTCTGCTTGGCAGGAGGCATAGCTGGCTATTTCCTGATGGCTCCACGGGGCGGTGGTTGGCAGCGCTTGGCCTCACCGCCAGGCCAGGCCGTGCACATCACCTTCATTGGTGGGTCCACCGTACGCGTGCAGACCCAGGACGGGCAGCTTTATAACTGTGACGCCCAGCAGTGCGTGCAGGCAAAGTTTGCGAGGCCCGCAGAGCCGGTCACGCGCCTGCTCTTCTCACGCCATGGCGATCACCTGTACGCGCAAACTGCTCAGGGAGGCGTGTATGCCTGCACCGAAAGCGAGTGCCCAGCCGAGGGATATGTGACGCCGCCCGGCGAGATTGTCGAAGCGTGGGGGGAATACTTTCGTCTGGCCGATGGGCAGTTCTTGCGGTGCGGGTCTCAGCGGTGCGAGCCAGTCACCAGGCAGGAGGTGGGGCGCAAGCTCGAAGTGCCAGTGTTTCAGCCACCGTCTCCTCCTCCGGGTCGCGTGATCGAGCATCAGGCGGCAACGTGCGATAACTGTGAGTCGTACGTACAAGCGGATGCGCTGCTGATGGAGGATGGGAGTCTGTGGAGCTGGAGCATCTTCCGTAGCAACTTGTTGCCCGTGACCGTCGTCCTCTTTGGGCTGGGTGGTCTCGCTGTCGGCGTGGCGATTGTGCTCGTTATCCTGCTCGTGCTGGCCATTCGGCGGCGGGTGGTAGGGAGGCGCAGCGGGGGCGCGCCGTCATCCGCACATACAGGTTGAGAGCCCCGTGAGGAGAAGGAGTTGCTCGCTTGAGAAGACCATCGGCAACGTGGCGGCGCAACATCTTTGTGGCCGTTTGGGCCGCGGCCAATGTAATCTTAGGATGGCAACTGCTGCAGGGGCAGCATGAGTTTTCGTCCCAGGGGCTGCCGATTAGCCTTTTGCTTCTGCTCCTCTGCACAGTCGCTTTGCTCTGGTGGATACCCAGTCCGCTGGCAGCCGAACCCGCTGACCGGCCCACCAGGAAGGGCTGGTTTGTGCTGATCGTCCTGGCCGCCATCGGCCTTCTCCTGGCTGTGGTGACGCTGGTCGGGCGACTCCTCGTCTTAGCGTTGCCGGTAGTGGCTGTGGTCACGTTGGTCTGGCTGAGGCAGCCCATAACGCGGCGTGAGGCGCTGTACGCCCTGGGCCTGGCCCTGATCGCGGGCCTGGCCGGGCTGGGCGCCGGCTGGATCACGTTCATCACCCCTGTCCAATGGGCCGTGTTGCAGGTATTCCTCGTCCTGACGGGCCTGCTGGCCGGCTGGGCCATGCTCCGCCACTCTGGGTTGCTGCCGAAGGGAGTCGGGCGGAGCCTATTTCTGAGCGAAGGGGTGATTGCCGCGTGGCGAGGTCTGGGGCAGGGCATCCTGATCGGCACACCCTGGGCCTTGGGCACGGTGGTGATGGGCGGGAGCATGGGCTCCCGAGAGGCCTGGGTGCACGCCTGGTGGCAACCAATGACCGCCATCCAGCCGGGCATCGCCGAAGAGGCCTGGGGCCGCCTCCTGCTCGTGCCCCTGCTCTTCCTGGCGCTGCGCCGGGTGAGTCCAGCGCAGCGGGCCTTCCCGGCCGCCCTCGTCGTCATCGGCTACTGGTTTGCCTACCTGCACACCGCCGGGGGACCCGGGGCGATAATTAGCACCTTGATGATTGGCACCCTGTTCGCCTTGCCACTATCGTACGTGTGCCTCTACCGCGATCTGGAGACGGCGATAGGCTTCCATTTCTGGATAGACTGCGTGAAATTCGCCTTTGCCCTCATCCTCTTCAACCGCTAGGCAGGACGCTTGACGCTTGACGCCTGACGCTTGACGTTTGACGCTTGACTTTTCACGCTGCCAAGAAGGAGTTGATGGAGACCGGTGAGTATAGGCCCGGCAGTGACAAGCGCAAGGTTGCGCGTTGCCGCTACTGCGCCCAGTTTCGCACCCACAATGCGACCTACCAGCGGCGCCGTGCGGCCCACGACCTCAGCACGGACTTTCCCCGCTGCCACTGGCACTGGCGCTACCGGTGCAGTGTCTGCGGTAAACCCATGCACTTCTCCGGGGTGACCTGGTGCGCGGCAACCGGCCAGTTCACCTGCCTGCACTGTGCGCCTGCCCCGATACATTCAGAAAATGCAAATGTATCGGGGTCTGCCTATCGCCGCGTAGATGCGCCCTTCTCGGGATGGGATTACTACTGGGAGATCGCCTGCCCGCACTGCGGTGGCGCGCACCCGGCCCTGGATCGGCTGGAGTTTCTGGGGCAACACCCCTGGCAGATCGTGCCGGGGGCGGGGCGTCGCCGCCTGGGCCTGAGCCCGGAGAGCGCCTTCCAGCCGATGTACCTGTCCCAGTTCGTGCACCTGGACGCGGCCGTGGACGATGCGGCCATCGCTGCCCAATGGAACGCCATTGCCGCGAGCTGGGATGCGCGTTACAGTGACGAGGGTGATAGCTCCCGGGTGCACCTGCTCAATGCCGTCCTCTGGCGGCTTTTGGGCGAGGTGCAGGGCCAGCGCATCCTGGACGTCGGCTGCGGCGCTGGCTACTTCTGCCGCCTTCTGGCCAAGCGGGGGGCCATGGTCACTGGCGTGGACTTGTCGTCCAGCTTCCTGGAGCTGGCCCGCCAAAGAGCGCCGGAGCTGGCCATCACCTACCACCTGGGCAGCGTGAGCCACCTGCCCTTCCTGGCCGAGGCCAGCTTTGACGCCGCCGTCTCCATCTGCGTCCTGCAGGACGTGCGCGACTATCAGGGGATGATCCAGGAGGTGCACCGCGTCTTGCGGCCAGGCGGCGTCTGGGCTCTGGCCACCATGCATCCCTGTTTCACCACGCCGCCGGGCAACGGCTGGGCGAGACAGCCCGCCGATACCGTCCGGCCGGAGGATCGCCTCTACTGGCGGGTGGCGGACTACTTCCAGCTTACGCGCGAGACCTGGCACTGGACCGGCGTGGGTACAGCTACCGGCTTCCATCGCCCCCTCTCGGCCATCATGACGGAGTTGCTCAGCGCCGGCTTCCGGCTGCGCGACTTCGTAGAGCCGTATCCGTCGCCGGAGTTGGTGGCGGCCCGCCCCGCCGAGTGGCTGCACGACACGCGCATCCCGCTCTTCCTCGTCCTGGGGCTGGTCAAGGAGTGATAACCTTGCGAATGTTCCGGAACCTTCGCAAGGGTTCAGACAACGGAATACGCAGCACGCAACACGGAGTTGGATATCCCAGCGAGCTACTGGAGAGAGAACATGAACTTCCAGCTCTCCTCACCGGACGAACAGGCCCTCACCACTTTCCTGCAAGACCTGATACGCACGCCCAGCCTCTCCACGCAGGAGCAGGCCGTGGCCGAGCGCCTGGCCGCGGAGATGCGGGGCGTGGGCTTCGCCGAGGTGCGCACGGACAAGCTGGGCAGCGTCATTGGACGATTAGGTAGTGGGCGGCCGGTGCTGGTCTACAATGGGCACATGGACCACGTGGGCGTCGGCGATGAGGCCACCTGGCGGCACCCGCCCTTCGGCGCAGTCATTGAGCAGGGCGTGCTCTACGGTCGCGGCGCCAGCGACATGAAGGGGGCGCTGGCGGCGATGGTCTACGCGGCCAAGCTCCTGGCCGATAATCAGGTGCCGCTCCAGGGCACGCTCTACGTCGTCGGCGTGGTGCAGGAGGAGACCTGCGAGGGTCTGGCCATGCGGGCTATCGTGGAGGAGGAAGGAATCAGGCCAGACTGGGTGGTACTGGGTGAGGCCACGAACCTGCAGGTCGCCCGCGGGCATCGCGGGCGGCTGGCGCTGCGTGTGGCGACGCACGGTCGCGCCGCCCACGGCTCGGCGCCGGAGCGCGGGGTCAACGCCATCTACCAGATGGCGCGCCTGGCCCTGAGCATTGAGCGCCTCAACGAGCGCCTGCGCGTCGACCCTTTCCTGGGCAAAGGCAGCATTGCCCTCACCATGGTGACCGGCGGGCGAGAGGTGAACGTCATCCCCGACGTCTGCACGGCCTACCTGGACCGGCGCCTGACCGTGGGCGAGGACGAGGTCCGGGCCTTGCGCGAGGTCGCCACCGCCGCTGCGCAAGAGGACGTGCTGGCCGAAGTGGTCGTGCTGGACTACGCCGCCACCTGCTACACCGGCGCGGCGGTGCGCGGGCGCAAGTACTTCCCGTCCTGGACCCTGCCTGAGGAGCATCCTTTGGTGCAGGCGATGGCGGCGGCCGTGGAGGGCGAGCTGGGCGTCCGGCCGGCGCTCGGGCGCTGGGCCTTCTCCACCGACGGCGCCTACACCGCCGGGCAGGCGGGCATCCCCACCGTGGGCTTCGGCCCCGGCGAGGAGCGCTTTGCCCACAGCGTAGACGATCAGATACGCCTGTCCGACGTGTTCACCGCCGCCCGCGTCTACGCCCGCCTGGCCGCCGACCGGGAGCGTATCGCCTTGGGGACATGTAGTGACGATTTTAATCGTCGTTCCCGCGGAACGGCGACTGAAGTCGCTACTACGTCCGCGCATAATGCCTCGTGGGGCAGCTTTGGCCTGTCCCAAACTCGTGACGCTCCCGCCGACCTGTTGGCTTGAGCATGGGTTTTGTGTTATAATTGGCCGGGGCTTGCCGTTCGACGCTACCAGCGGGCCTCCCCCACCAGGGTGGAGGCCCTTTCTGTGCAAGGAACCTCCATGGAACCACCAAGACACCAAGACACAAAATATAAGAACTTGGTGTTCTTGGTGCCTTGGTGGTTAAACTCCTGGCCAACGAGGTAGTAGCACGCTATTTGGGACTCGCCATGACACTTATGGAGGGGCTTTATGCTTTTTGAGAACGCCACGATTATCACCATGGACCCGCAGCGCCGTATCCTGGCCGACGGCGCTATCGTCGTCCGGGGCGACCGTATCGCCGCCGTCGGTAAGCGGGCCGCCCTGCGCCAGCAGTTCCCGCAGGAGGAGAGGTTCGATTGTCGCGGCGGCATCGTCCTGCCGGGGCTGATTGACACCCACGTGCACCTGGCCCAGGCCCTGATTCGCGGCTGCGCCGACGATCTGGCCCTGCTGGATTGGCTCAGCCAGCGGGTCTGGGTGCTGCAAGGCAGCTACACCGCCGACGATGGGCGGGCCAGCGCCGCCCTGTGCATCCTGGAGATGCTGAAGTCTGGCACCACGGCCTTCGTGGAGACGATGATTGCCGAACGCTACGGCTTTGACGGCCTCGCCGAGCTGGTGCAGGCCTCCGGCATCCGCGCCGCGCTGTCCAAGATCGTCATGGACATCCCCACCTACGCCACGCAGACCAGCAGCATGTGCCCCGGCATGTGCGAGGAACGGGAGGCCAGTATGCGCCAGGCCCTGGACATGCACGCCAAGTGGCACGGCCAGGCCGACGGACGCATCCAGGTGTGGTTCGGCCCGCGGCCCATTGGCAGCTCCACGCCCGATTTGCTGCGCGAGGTGGCGCAGATCGCCCAGGAGCGGGGCATGCGCATTGACATCCACTTCTGCGAGGTGCAGGAGGACGTGGCCTACATCCAGCAGAACTTCGGGCTGCGACCGACGGAGTTCTTCCAGCGCCTGGGACTCCTGGGCCCACGCACCCTGCTGGTGCACGCCGTCTGGCTGGACGCCGACGACATCGCCACTATCGCCCGCACGGGCACGCACATCTCCCACAACCCGGCCTCCAACGCCAAGCTGGGATCGGGCATTGCCCCCGTGCCGGCGCTGCTGCAGGCTGGCGTCAACGTCTCCCTGGGCTGCGACGGCGGCCCCAGCAACAACACCTACGACCTGCTGCGTGACCTGCGCCTGGCCGCCTACGTGCACAAGGCCCAGGCCCTCGACCCCACCGTCGTCCCCGCCGAGGCGGTGCTGGAGATGGCCACGATCAACGGCGCTAAGGCCATGGGGCTGGAGAGCGAGATTGGCTCGCTTGAGCCGGGCAAGAAGGCCGATTTGCTCGTGGTTGACATAAACAAGCCGCACCTGACGCCCAGTCCCAATCCTGTGTCCACGATCGTGCACTGCGCCACCGGCGCCGACGTGGACACCGTGGTCGTTGACGGCCGGATTGTGGTGCGATCTGGCCGCTGCCTGACCCTGGACGAGGAGGCGGTGCTACGAGAGGCTCGCCAACGGGCCGCCGACGTCTACCGGCGAGCGGGCATCACCATCAAGCCCCGCTGGCCGGTGCTGTAAGGACAGAACGCATGGATGCCATCGCCAAACCACGCCTCTCGCTGGCGCTGCCGCCGACCTTCCGGGCGCTGCGCCACCGTAATTATCGCCTCTGGTGGTCCGGCCAGCTCGTCTCCCTCACCGGCACCTGGATGCAGTCCGTGGCCCAGAGCTGGCTGGTGTTGCAACTGACCAACTCGGCTTTCCTGTTAGGGCTGACGGGCTTCATCGGCTCGCTGCCCATCCTCTTGCTCTCGCTTTGGGGCGGGGTCGTAGCCGACCGCGTCCACAAACGCAACCTGCTGGTGACCACCCAGAGCACGGCCATGCTCCAGGCCTTCCTGCTGGCCTTCCTCACCTGGAGTGGGCTGGTGCGGGTGGAACACGTCCTGGTCCTGGCCGCCGTACTGGGGTTGGTCAATGCCTTCGATGCCCCCACTCGCCAGGCCTTCACTGTCGAAATGGTGGGTAAGGAAGACCTGATGAACGCCATCGCCCTGGGCTCGACCCTCTTCAACGCCGCCCGCATCATCGGGCCAGCCCTGGCTGGGGTACTTCTGGCCATTATCGGCACGGCGGGGTGCTTCACCCTGAATGGAGTCAGCTTCCTGGCGGTCATCGCCGGGCTGCTGGCCATGCGCCTGCCCCCGTCGCCCAGGGTCGCCACGAGCGAATCGGCCCTGCACAATCTGCGGGAGGGTCTGGCCTACGTGCGCAGCAACAGCACGGTGCTGTCTCTCCTGGCTTTGGTGGGCACGACCAGCCTCTTCGGCATGTCCTATGCCACCCTGATGCCCATCTTCGCCCGGGACGTGCTGCGGGTGGGGGCGCAGGGTCTGGGCTTTCTGACGGCCACGGCGGGCATCGGGGCGCTGATCGGGGCGCTGACCCTGGCTTCCCTGGGCCGCTTCCGCCGCAAGGGGCTGCTCCTCACGGCGGGCAACCTGCTCTTCCCGACGGCCCTGGCCGCCTTCGCCGTATCCCGCTTTTTCCCCCTTTCGCTGCTCTGCCTGATGTTGGCCGGTTGGGCGATGGTCGCCCAGAACGCCACGGCCAACACCCTGGTGCAGACCACCGTGCCTGATCACCTGCGCGGGCGAGTGATGAGCGTCTACACCATGCTTTTCATGGGCATGATGCCCCTGGGCAACCTGCAAGCCGGGACGATAGCCAGCCGCTTCGGGGCGCCGTTTGCCGTGTGGTTTGGGGCGACGATCTGCGCCCTGGCGGCGCTGCTGATCCTCTGGCGCCTGCCGCAGTTGCGGCGGCTGGAGTAAAGTGTTATAATAACCATTGGCGATTGACGATTTTCGATTTTCGACTTTCGACTTTCGACTTTCGATTGGCGATTGCCGATTGGCGGGCTTGCGGCCATCAAAAACATACAAAAGGAGTGACCAAATGAAAACCGACACCTTTCGTGGCCGGGATTTCCTGGCCGAGACCGACTGGAGGCGCGAGGAGATCGAAACGATCCTGGACCTGGCGCTGGATTTCAAGCGCCGCCGGGCCATCGGCGAGGCGCACAATCACATCCTGCCGGGCAAGACCCTGTTCCTGATCTTCTACAACCAGTCGCTGCGCACGCGCAACAGCTTTGAAGCGGGCATGACCCAGCTCGGCGGGCACGCCCACTTCCTCGATCCGGCGAAGATTTATGCGCCAGCTATGGAGGGTTACGAGCGGGCCTACACCACCGAGCGCGTCTCCGACGTGGCCCGCACACTCTCGCGCATGGGCGAGGCCATCGCCATTCGCTGCTATGGCGATCCGGTGCAGTGGCGCTACGGCGGCGCCCACGAGATGCTGCGCGAGTTCGCTCGCTGGGCCGATATCCCCGTCCTGAACATGGAAGACGACATCTATCACCCCTTCCAGGGCCTGGCCGACGTCTTCACCGTCAAGGAGAAGCTCGGCGGCTTCAAGGGCGTGCGCTTTCTCATGTCCTGGGCCTACTCGCCCTCCATCGAGAAGCCCCGCGCCGTGCCCCAGAGCGCCATCCTCTACGCCACGATGATGGGCATGGAGGTGACCCTGGCGCACCCTGTGGGCATGGAGCTGGCCCCCGACATCCTGCAGCAGTGCCAGGACTACGCCCGGCGCTACGGCGGCTCCTTCCAGGTGGTCAACGATTTTGAAGCGGCCCTGAAGGGCCAGGACGTGGTTTATCCCAAAGCCTGGTGCGCCGTGCCCCTCTTCCAGCCGCCCATCGGTGAGAACGATCCGAAGAAGACCCAGGCCATCTTCGACGCCAACAAGAGCTGGCTCTGCGACGCCCGGCACCTGGCGCTGGCGAACAAGGACGCCATCTACATGCACTGCCTGCCCTGCGACCGCGGCTTTGAAGTCACCAACGACGTGATTGACGGCCCGCAGTCCGTGGTCTTCGACGAGGCCGAGAACCGCCTGCACGTGCAGAAGGCGGTGATGGCGCTCACCATGAGGTAATCAGGGAATGAGGGAATGAGGGAATCAGGGAATCAGGAAATCAGTGATCAGGGGCCTGATTCCCTGATTTCCTGATCACTGATTCCCCGACCACAGGAGAAGGGGATGAATCCGAGCCTGCCCACCCGCGACGAAGTGGCCCGTTATCTGGCCTGCGACCAGGATGATCTGCTGGATGAGTTGAGCGTCTATGCCGAGGCTAGCGGTGCGACCTACCGTGGCAAGGCTGCACTGGAACAGATAGAGCCGCGCCTGCGCCAGGCCGTCTGCCAGGACTGGAACTGGTGCCATTGGCGGCAAGATGCTCGCTTCGCTGATCAGATCGATCTGGCTGTGGCGGTAGCTGGAGCGCTGACGGCCACGGCCCTTCCTTGGGGCGCTCCCACAGCCCTGGCGGCTGTCATCCTGGTCAAGTTTGGGCTGGACAAGTTCTGTAAGTGCCAGTGATCAGGAAATCAGGGAATTAGGGAATCAGGGAATCAGGGTACTGTCCCTGATTCCCTGATCACCGATTCCCTGATTCCCCGATCCCAGCCAGGAGTCTCCTATGCTTCCTGAACTACGCATCTTTGTAGACAAAATCGGCGAGAAGCAGTACAAGAGCCGCCTTACCGACATGACCAACGGCCAGGTGGTCGGCACCAACACCTTCACCTACGACCCTGAGCTGTTGGTGCACAGTGAGCCCCAGACCTACCTGGAGAAGGGCGTGCCTCGCCATGAGTTCGAGGCCGTCCGGGCCGGGCTCCACCCTCCCGCAGGTTCCGAAACCTGCGGGAGGGTCTCCGACCCCATCGCCGCCTTCGGGCAGCGGCTCTTCAGCTACTTGGTGGGCAATCGGGCGGCCTGGGAGGGCTTTCTGCGCTTCAGCCCTGCCTTTCAAGGCCAGGCGCGGCTGAACATCGCCCTGGACCCGCAGGCGGCCGTGCTCTGGAGCGTGCCCTGGGAATACCTGCACGACGGCAGCAGCTTCCTGGCCCTGCAGGGGCGCTGGCAGATTGGACGGCTCCCCTGGGCGCTGCCGGAGGTGACCCCCGGCCCAGCGCCGCTCCCCCTGCGCGTGCTGGTGGTCATCGCCAGCCCTAAAGACCAGGCCGAGCTGAACGTGGAGCGGGAGATCGAGCTCATCCAGGAGGCCCTGGACGAGGCCCAGGGGCGTGGCGTGGTCAAGGTGGACTTCCTGGAGTTCGCCACCCTGGACGACCTGCGCGAGGCCCTCACCGGCCAGAGCTACCAGGTGCTGCACTTCACCGGCCACGGCTCCTGGAACGCCGCCGAGCAACGCAACTCGCTGGCCTTCGAGGACGACGAGGGCCAGACCGACCACGTCACGCCGGACGAACTCTGCCCGCTGGTGGTGGGCAAGGGGCTGCTGCTGGCTGTGCTCTCCAGTTGCCTGGGGGCGCGCACCGGCAGCCGCGACGCTTTCATTGGCATGGGCACGGCCCTGCTGCGGGCCGGGGTGCCCGTGGTGCTGGCCATGCAGTCCTCTATCCTGGACGAATCCGGCATCGCCCTGGGGCGGGCCTTCTACACCGCCCTGGGCCGGGGGCTGAGTGTGGAGGAGGCGCTGCAGCAGGTGCGACTGGCCCTCTGGCAGCGGCCCGGCGGCCCGGGCAGCGATTGGGGGCTGCCCGCCCTCTACCTGCGCACTCACGAACTGCGCCTGATAGACCCGCAGGCGCGGGTCGAGGCCAAGCCAGAACTGCGGCTCAACGTGGGCGGCCTGCCGCTGCCGCGGGGCTTTGTGGGGCGCAAGGAGGAGCTGCGGGCCATCCGCCGGGCGGTGCTGGGGCAGGGTGGGCCAGAGGGCTGCCCCTACGTCTACGTCTGGGGGCTGGGCGGGGTGGGCAAGACGGCCCTGGCGGCCAAGGCCCTGGCCAAGCTGGACCCGCACCTGGCCGGCTGGGCGGTGGTGGACTGCCGCCGTGAGCGGATGCCCCTGGCCGACGTCCTCTCCACCCTGGCCAACTTCCTGCGCGGCCGCAGCCTACGAGAGACGCAACTGGCCGAGGTGCTGCTGGACAGCCGCCGCTCCCTGGCCGACCGGGTGAGCATCCTGGCCCAGAACACCCCGCACGACCGGTTCCTGTTTGTGTTTGACAACCTGGAGACGCAGATGAGGAGGGAATCGGGGAATCGGGAAATCAGGGAATCAGGGGACAGGCAGCCTGGCGGCCTCGCCACCCTGCCGCTATCCGACCCTGAATGGCAGGAGTTCTTCTCCGCCGTGTTCCGCCAGAACTGGCACTGTACCTGGCTGTTCACCAGCCGCTACCGGCTGGACCTGCTGGACGAGGTGCCGCAGAGCAACCGGCTGGAGCTGCACCTGCCGGGCCTCAACCGCCGCCAGGCTATCATGTTTATGAACAACCTGCCCCGGCTCTCCCAGGAGCCCCTGGCCGACAAGCTGGCCGCCTTCGACCGGATTGGTGGGCACCCCAAGACGATTGAGCTTCTGGAGGGGTGGTTAGCACCCTCACCCCCGTCCCCTCTCCCAGGGGGAGAGGGGAGGAGACTGCGTACTCTTCTGGACGATCCGGCTACGGCGACGCGGCTGGCCGAGCAGTGGGAGGGCTACTTCCTGGGAGAGTTGCTGGGGCGGCTGACCGCCGACGAGCGGCGGGCGCTGGAGGCCGTGAGCGTCTTCCAGGGGCCGTTCTGGTGGCAGATGGTGGAGTGGATGCTCCCCTCTCCTGTCGCCAGAGCGACGGGAGAGGGGCCGGGGGTGAGGGCCCTCTCCCGCTTCCACGACCTCTCGCTGGTGCAACTGGAAGGGATAGACAAGGACGGCGACGCCTGGTACACCCTCCACCCCGTAGTGCGGGAGTACCTGTGGGGGCGGCTCTCCGCAGCGGAGCAGGAGCGGCTACACCTGCGGGCGGCGGCGTGGTACAGGGAGCAGATCCTGGGGCCGTATCGGGAGCAACTGAAGGGCCATCTCACACCAGAGAACGAAAGTGAGGTGGCGGCTGCTGTGCTCTACCAACTGGCGAGTCAGACCCAGGACATGGCGCGGGCGCGGTGGGCGGTGGCGACCGGGCTCCTATGGCGCGGCCACCTCTTCGCTGCCCGGCGGTGGGAGGAGGCGGGAGATATAGTCACACATCTCTGGATGGTGCTGAACCGTTGGGGCCAGCGGGACCTGGCCAAGAGCCTGCTGCGGGAGAGCATCGCCCAGCAGGAAGGCTACGGCAAGGCCGTGGCCCAGGGCAACGTTGCGAGCCTGTTGATGGATGAGGGCCGGCTGGATGAGGTCCTGGCCACCTACGAGGAGGTATATCACACCTTCGAGGAGTTGGGGAAGAAGAGGGACATGG
>Ga0233423_10000445_pt1 | contig 22219 bp, 18 predicted proteins | sample Watercolumn_Mata_FD_180713 | JGI IMG/M metagenome (GOLD analysis project Ga0233423, IMG submission 180713) | Freshwater microbial communities from Lake Matano, South Sulawesi, Indonesia - Watercolumn_Matano_2014_112_MG | ecosystem: Environmental > Aquatic > Freshwater > Lake | place: Indonesia...
TGGTCTTGGACTACTTGGTGGGACATTAATCTTTTTACTCTTCGGCGAGCAAGCGTACGAAGCACTTTTAGGATTTGGATTTGGTGGAACTCTCATTGCATTGTTTATGCGCGTTGGTGGCGGCATTTATACTAAGGCTGCTGATGTAGGCGCTGATCTCGTTGGTAAAATTGAAAAAGATATTCCCGAAGACGATCCACGTAATGCAGCAACTATCGCCGATAATGTCGGTGATAATGTGGGTGACTGCGCAGGTATGGCTGCAGATATTTTTGAGAGTTATGAAGTGACTATTGTTGCAGCTATGATTCTCGGTATGGCAAGCTTTGGACACAAGGGAGTTATCTTCCCGCTGCTCGTTCGTGGTATTGGCGTGTTGGGTTCCATCATCAGCACTTACACGGTAAAAGCCGGAGCTGATGATACATCTGATACAGCATTAAGAAGCGTACATCGTGGATTCTGAATTGGTTCCATCATAAGCATCGTAGGATTTGTTGGTCTTGGATTCGGTTATCTGTATTTCGATGCATCATATCTTGCGGGTAATCCAATGTCAGCTGCTGGTTTCCCAAATGGCGATCCGACACAACTTGGTTGGATAGCAAATTTTGGAATTCCCGGCCTCGATATGCGCCCTGCGATTACGTGCTTAATCGGAATCTTCCTTGCAGTCGCGTTAAACAAAGTCACAAGTTATTACACACATACAAGCCATGCACCGGTTAAGAGTTTGGCTAAGTCCTGTCAAACCGGACATGCAACAAACATAATTCAGGGATTTGCAGTTGGTTATGAAAGCACTGTTGCGGCAATTATTGTTATCGCTATAGCAATATTTCTCTCGGTACTCACTTATGCCGGCACTCCCCCACTCTTCATAGCTTATGGTGTAGCAATGACTGGTATCGGTATGCTTACTCTAACTGGTAACACAATTTCAATGGACGTGTTTGGACCAGTAGCAGACAATGCGAACGGTATTGGCGAAATGGGGTACGAGAAAGATGAGATGGAAAAAGAAAAAGTTGGTAGCTACAAACGCGCCCGTCAGATTCTTGCTGACCTCGATGCAGTAGGAAATACAACAAAGGCCGAGACGAAAGGAATTGCGATTGGTTCTGCAGTCATCGCCGCGGTTTCGTTGTTTGCGAGTTTCATTGCAGTTATTGCAGTTGGTAGTGAAGACAAAATCAATCTTATGACAGTGGCACAATATTTTACTGAAGCTGGAAAAATTACCGTCGCAGATCCGACCGTATTTATCGGATTTCTCATCGGTGGCGCAGTACCTTTCCTTTTTAGTGGAATGCTCATTCGCGCTGTGGGTCGCGCAGCATTCTGGATTGTAAAAGAATGTCGCGTGCAATTCCACGATCCAGAAATCTGGAAAGGAACTAAGAAACCAGACTACGGTCGAGTCGTTGATATTTGCACGAACACCGCACAGAAGGAACTTATCGGCCCGGGCTTTTTAGCAATTATGACACCGCTACTTGTTGGATTCATACTTGGACCATATGCACTCGGTGGATTCTTAGCCGGTATGATTCTCGTCGGCCAACTGCTTGCCGTGTTTATGGCGAACGCTGGTGGTGCATGGGATAATGCAAAGAAAACAATTGAAGATGGTGTTTATGGCGGTAAAGGTTCTGAAGCACATAAAGCTGCGGTTACCGGCGATACTGTTGGTGATCCATTGAAGGACACTGCCGGACCTGCGATCAATCCATTAATCAAAGTCATGAACATGGTTAGCTTGCTGACACTCGGATTGGTTCTGAGATTCAACATCACTGCACCAAATATATCTGGTACCGACCTAATCACCGGTCTGGTTGTTATTGTAGTTGCGGTGACAGCAATCGGTTGGGCGATCTACCAAAGCAAAAAGGAATCCGGAGATCTAGTAGAACCAGAAGCGAAATAATTACACTTTCGTTCTGAAAATTTTAAAGCCCGGCAGAGAAATCAGTCGGGCTTTTTTGTTATCAATTCATTTAAACAATATTATCAAGTTAAATCTAATAGGGTTAAGTGACATTGCTGTATTTTGAGTAAGGATTACAGCATTGCGATCCTGAGGATTTTCAGTATTTCTCTTAAAAATTTTTATTTTCCTTGGAACTTGACAAATGGTCTCAGACGTTGTATATTATAACAGCGACGATCAGGATGATCATCGCACGGATTACAAAACGATATAATCCGAAAATATGCCTCTTATAAAGAAAGGCTGAGGGATCAGGCCCTTTGAAGCCTTAGCAACCGGTTCCGATAACATCGGGATGCTGGTGCTACATCCTGCCCGCGACTTTGTCGTCGAGGGATAGATAAGAGAAGATGCTCACAAGCCTCTTCAGGAAATCTTCCCGACGAGGCTTTTTCGTTTTATAGGCGTTCAAAATAAAACCTATAACAAAAGGAGCATCTTATGTCACAATCAACCTATCGTTTTGAAACCCTTCAATTGCACGCCGGTCAGAAAGTCGATTCCGCAACAAAGTCACGAGCGGTGCCGATCTATCAGACGACATCGTATGTTTTTGACGATGCTGATCATGCAGCCCGATTATTTGGATTGCAGGAATTCGGCAACATCTACAGCCGAATTATGAATCCCACCGTTGGTGTGTTCGAGGAACGCATAGCAGCGCTCGAAGGTGGTGTTGCAGCACTTGCAACATCCTCCGGACATGCAGCGCAGTTTCTCGCACTCACAACCATACTTCAAGCTGGTGAAAACATCGTCTCAACCAGCCGATTATATGGTGGAACTTACAACCAGTTCAAAGTGACATTCAAACGCCTCGGTATTGATGTCCATTTTGTCGATAGCGATAAGCCGGAAGATTTCAAAAAGCAACTCAACGAGAAAACCAAAGCACTTTATATAGAGACCATCGGCAATCCACGTCTTGATGTGCCCGATATCGCAATCCTCGCCAAAATTGCTCATGATCACGGCATACCTTTGGTGGTAGATAACACCTTCGGACTGGGCGGATTCCTGTGCCGACCGATTGAACATGGGGCAGATATCGTTGTACATTCTGCCACAAAATGGATTGGCGGTCACGGAACATCAATAGGTGGTGTTATTGTGGATTCCGGAAAATTTCCATGGAACAACGGTCGCTTTCCCATCTTTACTGAGCCAAGCCCCGGTTATCATGGCTTAAAATTCTGGGATGTGTTTGGTGCACAAAGCCAATTCGGAAACATCGCCTTTATTATACGTGCTCGCGTAGAACAATTGCGAGATATCGGTGCGGCTTTATCACCATTCAATGCCTTCTTATTTTTACAGGGATTGGAAACACTCTCACTCCGTGCAGAACGTCATTGCCAGAATGCACTTGCTTTTGCACGTTGGTTAATAAAATCACAATATGTGAATTGGGTATGGTACCCCGGACTCGAAGATCACGTCACACATGCAAACGCGAAGAAATATTTACGCAGCGGTAACTTTGGTGGCATTGTCACCTTCGGTATCAAAGGCGGCATAGAAGAAGGTAAAAAGTTCATTAAAGCCCTAAAACTAACAAGCCATTTGGCAAATGTTGGCGATGCAAAGACATTGGTCATTCATCCGGCTTCGACAACGCACCAACAACTTTCGGCAGATGAACAGAAAACCGCCGGTGTTACACCAGACCTGATTCGCGTTTCGGTTGGTATCGAGCATATCGATGATATCATTGCTGATTTTACTCAAGCATTTCAGGCGATTGGTTGATTATTTCACGTCCATTCCCCTCTTCATGAGCAGAGGGGAATTGGGCGATGACAATATTTTTCTTTTAATCTAGGGAAATATAGAATGAAGATACTGAAATTTGGCGGTTCTTCGATTGGTACAGTCGAGCGATTGAAAGAGGTGCTACAAATTGTTGCGAAGGCAAAACAGATCGATGGTGATATCGTCATCGTCGGTTCAGCGTTTCAGGGAGTTACGAACCGGCTCATCGAAATCAGCAATCAGGCCTTCCGAGGCGATCAAGCATATACTCAAGCTTTGAATGACCTCGAGCAGAATCACAGAATATTCGCCGATACACTTCTTGGCAACTCGCGAAATTCTCAATCTCATCAGTTCATTACTCGTGTATTTCAGGAATTGCGGGAATTTGTCCACGGCATTTGGATTCTTGGCGAGATCACTAATCGGACACTAGATTATGTTATGAGTTATGGAGAACAGCTTTCGTGCGCCATTATTGCCGACGCCTTGACTCAGTCCGGGATCGCAGCTGAGTACATCGATAGTCGTTTGCTTATTCGTACCGATCTTACATACGGTTCCGCTTTGGTCAATTTTGACTTAACAAACTGGAATATATTGAACCATTTTAGGAATCGCACAGCAATTCAGGTTGTAACAGGATTTATATCGTGTGGCCCTGATAATGAGACAACGACACTTGGCCGAGGCGGTTCAGATTATACTGCATCGATTCTCGGCGCGGCTCTTGAAGCAAAGGAAATCGAAATCTGGACCGATGTTGACGGTGTGATGACCGCAGATCCACGCAAGGTAACATCAGCGCTCTCGATAGAATCACTAACATTTGAAGAGGCAATGGAATTATCACATTTCGGCGCAAAGGTGATTCACCCTCCAACAATGCTACCTGCATTGCAAAAAAGAATTCCCATCCGTATTCGGAACACATTCAATCCAACTTTTCAAGGAACCTTGATATCGGATCGTCCAACACCTTCACAACGCAGTGCGGTTAAAGGTATTGCAAGTATAGAACAGATCAATCTCCTGACGATAACAGGTGAAGGTATGATGCAAACGGTCGGCATTGCATCGCGTATTTTTTCTACACTTGCGCGGAATAATATTGAAGTCGTGTTGATTACACAATCATCCTCAGAACATAGCATTTGCCTTGCAGTCTCTGCCGAACATCTCCGCAGTGCACGCGAAGTGCTCGAGATGGAATTCAGGGTCGAGATCCATCACCAGCAAATATCGGCAATAAACGTAGAAACCGACTGTTCGATTCTCGCTATCGTTGGAGAGCAAGTGTACAGCACACCTGGCGTTACCGGAAAAGTTTTCGAGACACTCGGACGAAACGGCATTAAACCGCGTGCAATAGCGTATGGATCTTCTGAGCGAAATCTTACACTCGCTCTCCGCCAAACGGATTTACAGAAAGCGATGAATGCCCTGCACGATAACTTGTTTCTCTCCCAACAAAAAACAGTAAATATTTTCCTCATCGGTCCCGGTCGCGTAGGCTCAGCCTTCCTCGACCTACTCCAAGAACAAGAGGAATATACTCGAATCCAACTACGCACACGAATGAAAGTTATCGGCATCGCTAATAGCAGGAATATGATCTTTGAAGAGACTGGAATTGACCTGTCCAACTGGAGAGGACTCCTCACAAACAGCATACTGAAATCCACTCCAGAGGAATTCGTAGAGTCGATCCGGAAATATAACGCGGCAAACTCTATTTTCGTCGATTGTACAGGTGTGGAAAGTACAGTTCGACAGTATCTACCGCTTTTACAATCAAGCGTTTCTATCATCACATCCAGCAAAATCGCTAATACTCTTTCACAGGAATTTTACAAGGAACTACAACTCGCGGCAGCTACCTACGGTGCCCAATTTCGTTACAGCACAAACGTCGGTGCTGCACTTCCCATTATAGATTCCATACGTAACATCATACACAATGGCGATTCCATCGAAAAGATTGAAGCCGTTCTATCTGGCACTTTAAGTTTCATTTTCAATCAGCTCAATGAAGGCAAAAAATTCAGCGAAGCTGTATTGGAAGCACAACGATTAGGATTCACCGAGCCCGATCCTCGCATTGACCTGAGTGGCATAGATGTCGCACGCAAACTTCTGATTCTTGCACGAGAAGCAGGATTTACACTCGAGATGAAGGATATTGTGAGTATTTCCTCACTGTCGGAAATAATTTTTAAAAAGGATGATTTAAAAACTTCGTTACTTGAAGCAGACACTCTGTTCGAGAAGAAAAAGTCTGAAGCTAAGAATCGTAGCGCTAAACTTCTTTACATTGCCCGATTCGATGCATCGGGTGCTCGAATTGGAGTTGAGGAAATTTCGTCCGATCATCCTTTTTATCATCTTTCAGGTAATGATAATATCGTATCACTCACAACTCGCAGTCTCTATCGTCAACCGCTGGTTATTCGTGGCAGTGGAGCCGGAGCGAAACTCACAGCATCAGGACTTTTCAATGATATTGTTAATATTTCTCATTCTATGAATTAAGGACCTCTTATGAGTGTTATACTTCCTAATGCATACAAACATCGTGGCAAGTTAGAAGAACGCGGTATACTTTGCATTTCTGAAGAAGAAGCAAACCGTGCCGATATACGTCCGTTGAGAGTAGGCGTGTTGAATATCATGCCTAAGGGTGAAGTGTATGAGCCAATGCTTTTGTACCCATTAAGCCGAACAATCATTCAGGTAGAACCGGTGTGGTTACGTCTTCATTCACACAAGTATAAAACCACCGATCTGAATCACCTCGAGCTGTATTACGACTTTTTCGAAAACACAATTGCAAAAGCTCCGCTTGATGGATTGATCCTGACTGGAGCGCCAGTGGAAGAAATGAAGTACGCAGATGTTCACTATTGGGATGAACTTACCACCATAATGAAATTTGCACGCGAGAATATTACTTCTACATTTGGCATTTGCTGGGGCGGATTAGCTCTTGCTAAAATGTTGGATATCGAAAAAGAGATGTTCAAGCACAAACTCTTCGGAGTTTTTGAGACTCGAAATCTTATTCGCTCACATCCCATCACTGGCGACCTGGATGACATTTTTTGGTGTGTGCAGAGCCGGCACTCTGGTATCTCCGATCGAGATTTAGAAGAAGCGAAATCAAAGGGATTAGTGAATCTTCTTGCACATTCAGATAACGGTGGTTATACAATATTCGAAAGTGCCGATCACCGCTTTCTTATGCACCTCGGCCATCCAGAGTATGAAGCTCATAGACTTGTCGATGAATATAACAGAGACGTTACATTAGGCCGAACAGATGTTTTACCACCAGTAAACCTAGATGTGAAGAATCCGCTTAACAGGTGGCGTAGCCATGGACTTGAATTTTTTGCACAATGGGTTCGGTTTATCTACGAACCAACAAGATGGGAAAGATAAAAAACCTGATATCTGCCAACCTTTTGCATAGATAAATATCAGGTTCTTATACTCGTTTTACTCGTATCTTAACGATTCAACCGGATCGACACTAGCCGCCTTTCGGGCAGGGAAAACACCTGCTAAGAATCCGATAGTAGAGAGAATTCCCACTGTCATTAAGACAAGCGAAAGAGAAAGGACGGGTCGTCCCACAAACTGCATGGCGCCTTCTTCAGCGGGTATCATCCACATAATTGAGACAATGCCATAGCAGAATAGAATACCAATTGTGCCTCCGGAGAGCGCTAACAGCATTGATTCAAAAATGAACTGAGCCAGAATGTAAATTCGTTTTGCACCGACCGCCATCTTAATACCGATCTCCCTTGTTCTTTCTTTTACAACAACATACATAACATTGGCTACGCCAACACCTGCAATAAGTAATGTCAGGAAACCGATGGAAAACAGAAAAATTGATACACCAAGTCCAATTTTGTTACTAATCTTTTCTGCCTCAATAAAATCCCACATTTGTACCGCCCGTTCATCCTTTGGATCGAAGCGGTATTTGCGTCCAAGAACCTCATAGAGTGTTTGTTTTACTAACTCCTGTCTGCTTGGATCGGATGGCTGGATAACGATAGTATTCACATTCTTATTGCCATAAGTAGTTCTAAACGTGGAATATGGAATAATAGCGCGACGTGTGTCGGGTCCGTTATTCATTGCTGTTTGAATTTTTTTCTGAAGGACTCCAACCATAGTATATGGCACTCCATCAACAAGGATTACTTTACCTATAGGATCTTCGGCTTTGAAAATATATTCCGCAATTTTACTCCCGAGTACAAGAACACGTCTTTGCAGATCGACATCGACCTCATTAAGAAATCGCCCACCACCTGCCGGATACATGCGTCGCATTTCTTCAAATCCAGGATTTACACCTTCGCACTCGGTAGTTGTTGTATATTTTCCATATGTAAGTGAAACATTATTACGATATTGTGGTGAGATAACACCAATACTTGGTACAGTTTTACTAATTAAGTCGATATCATCCTCAACGAATCTAATTCTTCTACCCTTAGGTAACCCTTGAAACGCAAGTCCTGTTTCACCACCATACAATATGATGATGCGATTACCAGCATTCATCATTCCTTTCATCATCTGTTCACCTAATCCGCGGCCAAACGAAAGGAGAAGTACAACTGCAATCGTACCCCAGGTGATAGCAAAAAGCGTTAAAGTTGCACGTGTGCGATGGACACGAAGGTCATACAGGAAGTCTCTAAAAAGCTCAATAAACATAAATTGTTACAATCCAGACTGAGTAAATGATTAAGTTATGTTCGTAAACACTCGACGACATCAAGATTCGATGCCCTACGTGCCGGCATTAATCCAGAAAGTAATCCAACTGTGATTAGCACCAAAATAGTGATCGCGACAACTTCCATAGAAAGTTCAGGTGCCCCAACATATTCTTTGATCGGCATGAAACCGAGCAATGCAATTATTCCACATGAAATCAAGAAACCGATCATCGAACCTGAGAACACGATAAAAAAAGTCTCAGAAAAGAATTGGACGAGGATATTAACCTTTGTAGCACCCACGGCACGTTTGATCCCAATTTCTTTTATCCGTTCTTGAACAACTATAAACATAATATTAGCGACACCAAGACCGGCAACTCCAAGTGTGAAACTTCCAATGAGACCAAGGAAAATATTGATACCAAGAAACATATAAAATGCCATCCGTTCAAAATCGGTTGTATCCCAAATCCAAACTGCATTCTCGTCAGTCGGATCGAACTTATATTTCTTGCTGAGAGCTTCTCTCACTTGTTTTGACGTTTCTTCACCTAACCGGGGATCGCTTACTCGATAAATAATATTATTTAAATACACGGCTCCGTAAACTGATTCGAACGTCGTTAAAGGTATAAAGACGCGATCCTGATCCCGACTATTGTACGATGAAGGTTGAGTTTTTTTCTGCATAACACCAATGACAGTAAAAGGTGTACGTCCGATAATAATTGTTTTCCCAACAGCATTCTGTTCTGCAAAGAGAAATTCTTTCACCTTATCTCCAATAACTGCAACGCGACGTCGCTCCTGGAGATCGAGTGTATTGATAAACCTTCCTCCAGCTTCCGGATTGATATTCCGAATTTCCCCATATACTATATTTACGCCGGATATTAGTGGAGTTAGAATATTTTCTCCGACACGTGTTGGTGTCCGTTTTCCATATTCCGGGCTTATACCTGAGACATTTGGAACTTGCGATGCAACAAGCTTCGTATCTTCTTCAACAAAGGAAAGATTTCTACCAATCCCATAGCCTGCCCAAGGTTTGGTTGTTTTACCAGGCCATACAATTGCTAATCCTTCGCCGATTCCATGCATATTGGCCATTGTTTGTTTTCTGAAACCAACACCAAACGCCACAAGGACGACAATAGCTACTGTACCCCAGATTATACCGAACATCGTCAGAAAAGCCCGTAGTTTTTGTGCTTTTAGATCGATTAGAAATTCTGATATGGTCGTGCGAAGCGTTTCCATTCTATTCTTTAGTCGATCTTCTTCACTGGTTTTTCAAAGACCTGATCACTATCGTTCAAACCTGTGATCACTTCGATGTTTATTGCATCACTCAATCCTGTTTTAATAAACCTATTCTCATCTTTGTTCTTTGCCAGGACGACTTTTACAAACGCTGAATCATTACTGAATGTTACAACTCTCTCAGGAATGGTGAGTACATCGACTTTCTTCTGAATAATGATATTTGCATTGGCCGAGTAACCAGCACGCAGAACTGTGTTCTTTGCACTAGGAATAAGTATCTCGATAGGAAATACCGTAGCATTCTCTTTCTTTTCTGCTTTCAGCCATATTTTTCGCAATACACCACGAACGGTATCACTTGGTAAAGCACCGACTTTAATTTCGACATTCATTCCCTCTTTCAATTTACCAACATCAATCTCATCAACAGTACCTTTAAAAATAAGCCTCTCCATATTCGCCATTTTCATTAGTACAGTACCCTCCTGATAAGAGGTTAGAGGTGTAACGGGGTCTCCGACCTCGATAGTACGGTTTAAGACATATCCTGAAATTGGAGCCTTAATGATAGATTCGATTTCAGTTTCGCCAATCTTGATTTTACCGCTTTCCATAAGTGCAAGTTTTTCGGTGGCAATTTTCAAGCGAAGTTCAGATTCCTCGAACTGTTTTTGAAAATCTTCATACTCTTTATCTGATATGAGTTTATTCTTAATTAAGCTTTCCTGACGAATACGCTGTTTCTTTAAATTATCCAGGTCTACCTGGCTTAATTGAACCTGACGTTTTGCATCGGCCAGTTCAAGTGGTGTAGGATCAGGGCGGACTTCAAGCAGCGGTTCACCAACTTTGACATAGGCACCCACATCAGCAAAAATCCGATTGACAACTCCTGAGACTTTCGATTTCACCGAAATTTCATTTTCCGGCTCAATCGTACCAACGGCAAGCGCCTTGTCGACGATGCTTCCTCTTGTCACTTTGATTTTCGGTAATTCATTCTCGCTGGACGATGTATTACTACCAAAGAAAAGTACTGACGCACCTCCAATAACGAGCAGTGCCGCCGAAGAGATAACTATTTTCTTTTTCATAGTCATTATTCTACCATAAGTGTGATTGGATTTTAATCTTAAATAACGGCCTTATGTAATATACTTAGCATACGGTTGGATTAACTTTTAAGTTACATATCCAGTACCAGTAACTTTACTTAGAAAATTGATGGAGAATGGTAGTTCTTTGACACACAAGAAATCGGAAGAACAACTTTTATTATTTAGAAGATGTGATACTTGTGAAAACGACCCGAGCTTATCGTTGAATTATATTTCTAACAAACCTCACAAGCTCCGAACTCCCTTTACTAATCGAAATATTTTGAGGTATATCCAGAGCTATCCATTCTACAATAAGACTTGTTTTCCCACCTTTATTGATAGTTTCGTATTTCCCTTGGATTTCCATCTCAATATAATTGGCTTCTGAGCTGATATAAAAGAGTATTTCTGCTTCACCGGGGGCTTGGTGCGCTAATTTGACATCTTGAAATTTTTTTAGATACAATTTCCGTTCGATCACGAATGCGAACCATCCTTCTGAACCATCTGCGATACTTAATTGATGGTTTTTCGGTTTCTCTTTAGTATCGACATACCATACAATTCCATCGATGATTTCGACAGGTACTTGTTCAAAAAGTTTCTTCTGAATTTGCCCTTCTCCAAACGGAAAGAATAATAATCCCCCTTTATTCAATCTGGTTATCTCCCAAGGAGCAGTTTCTTTTGTTTCTTTTGATTCATTTATAATGGAATATGTGAGCTGGATATGATCATTGTCCAAAAGCTTTAGTTCTTTTTCAAATTTGAATCCTGTTACATTATCGAGCTCACTTATCATCCGAATTTTTTTCTCGTGATCTTGAATTGAATATCGCTCGTTATCTAATATCGGAGGTGGAGGCCAATTCCACATCGACTGAGGACTTGACCATAATGTTGAACCATAATTCGACGGATGAATGGATTTATCCGTAAGAAATTCATAATTGCCCAGCTTAAATGACACTATTCTTCCTCCGACACTTGGATCCACAGAAATACTGACTTTTCCTGATTTCAAGGTATGATATTTCTCTTGTAGCCCCATGCATGTATCTCCTTTTGGCTGAAGTGCTTGTGCGCTTTGGATAGAAAACAATAATATTAATTTGATTGATAGTGACTTAAAAAGTTTCATGGCAATATTTTTCCAATGACAAATATAACGATATATAATTTAGATATTATACAGGGATTCCCTTTTCTTCGACGAGTTTCTTCCCGAATTCTAATCCTTTCATAAAGGCACGTATATTTAGCTCCTCTGTTCCTTTCGGAACAGAAACTTTCACAGCTTCTTCCATAGCTTTTTCGTCTACAATTCTTGAAATGGCAGTAGTGAATCCTACCATTACAATATTGAGTACCATTCGCTTTCCCAATTGTTCTGCGAACCTTGTTGCTGGAATTGAATAGTGCTGGATATCGTTTCGCAGATTATGTGTTGTGACCAATTCTTCTTCAGTGACAAGGATTCCGCCAGATACAAGTTCAGCTGAAAATTTATTATATGCCTCCTGCGACATGAGAACCATTAAATTTGGAGCAGTAATGTATGGATATGTGATTGGTTGATCTGATACAATCAACTGAGCACTCGTGGAACTTCCACGTGCTTCAGGTCCGAAGGCCTGGATCATTGTTGCATATTTATTGTCGTAGATAGAAGCTGCACGTCCAAGAATATATCCACTAAGAATAACTCCCTGCCCGCCAAAACCACCGATCTTAATTTCAGTTCTTGCCATAAACATTACTCATTTCTGTGGATGGAACATATTTCTCACCAAACTTCTCCTTAAGGTGTTTATACATTGCCTCCTGAAATGTGGGGCGTTCGATATCGACAAACTTACCAACAATGATTTTGCTTTGAAAGTCGAGTGCAACCGACTTTGTGTCTGCACCGTTTTTAATCTCACTATGATCGCGGAAGAAAGTCATTTGATCCAAACCATCTCCAAGTTTATTGCGGCGGCTGTATAGCGTCGGACACGGTGCAAGTAACTCTATAAAGGAAAAACCCTTCTTGCTCAAAGCTTCTTTGATAGCTTTCGTTGCATGACGCACATGGAAAGACGTCCATCGGGCTACATATACGGCTCCACACGACTCCGCAAGAAATGGCAGGTTAAACGTTTGCTCAAAATTACCATGCGGTGTCGTTGAAGCAGTTGCTAATAAAGGCGTTGTAGGTGCAACCTGTCCGCCAGTCATTCCATAAATCATATTATTAATGAGAATGACGGTCATATCAACATTTCGGCGTGCTGCATGAATAAAATGATTGCCACCGATAGCTGTCAAATCACCATCACCACTATAGACTACAACCTTAAGCTCAGGATTTGCTAATTTCAGACCTGTAGCAAATGGGATTGCCCGGCCATGTGTTGTATGGAATGAATCTAATTTCACATAACCAGCGACACGACCAGTACAACCGATGCCAGATACCACAGCAACCTTTTGCAAATCCAGATTGCTGGTTTGCAATGCCCGAACAAAACAATTTACTGTAGAACCAATACCACAACCGGGGCACCAAATATGCGGTATCCGGTCCATTCGCAGTAACTCTTCTATTGGATTAGGTGGAACCGAGGTTTCAATTGCATAAAGTTCTTCTTCACCCATCATTTATCCTTTCAGCGATTCTCTGATTGCAACATAAATTTCTTTTGGATGATGCACTGTACCTCCTGCATGCGGAACATGAATAATGTGCGCATTCCCTTTAACGACTCGTTCCAACTCGTAAACCATTTGACCGAGATTGATTTCAGGAAAAACAAATGATTTTACTTTTAAAGCTAACTCACTAATTCGTTTTTCTGGGAAGGGCCAGGCTGTTACGAGACGAAAATGACCGACCTTCAATCCTTCTTTACGTGCTTGTTCTATTGCCGGTATAGCGGTCCGCGAAGTTATTCCATAAGTAATGACGATGACATCTGCATCATCGACTTGTTCTTCCCGATAATCCAGAATTGCATCCACATTTACACGGAGCTTCTCGACAAGTCGCTTTATTAATTTCGCCTGAGCACTAACCGACATGTTAGGATAACCTTTTTCGTCGTGTGTCAAACCAGTAACATGGATATTATATCCCTCACCTGCCTTAATCATTGGCGGAACCATATCTTGTTCAGCTTTATAAGGAAGAAAATCGCTTTTTGATCCATGATAGTACCTGCGTTTGAATGTATGAATCTCATTCGCGGGTGGAATATTTACCCTTTCGATCATATGACCGACACATTCATCCATCATCAATAAAACAGGTACGCGAAATTGTTCGGCAAGATTAAACGCACGAATGGTAAGATCAAAGCACTCCTGCGGGGAATTCGGGCAAAGTGCAATAATGCCATAATCTCCATGAGATCCCCATCTTGCTTGCATCATATCACCTTGCGCAGGCATAGTCGGTAATCCGGTTGATGGACCTGCTCGTTGTACGTCAACAATTACGCAGGGTGTTTCCGTCATTGCTGCGTAACCGATGTGCTCCATCATCAAAGAAAATCCCGGGCCTGAGGTTACAGTCATAGCTTTTTTACCTGCCCACACTGCACCCTGAATAGCAATCGAAGATGCAATTTCATCTTCCATTTGGATAAATACTCCACCTACGAATGGAAATCGTTCTGCAATCCGCTCTACAACTTCTGTCGAAGGAGTAATTGGATATCCTGCGACAAATCTACAACCAGCAGCAATAGCTCCTTCGCAGCATGCATGATCTCCATCAACAAAATGAGCACCTGTCAACACTCCAGAATCATCGTGCACGTCATTTCTCCTTCTTATTCATGAAACCATATATCGCAAAATCGGGACACACCATTCCACAAATATCGCAACCAGTACAATCTTCCTTCTTTATTAATACTGGTGGATGATATCCCTTAGCGTTGTATTGGTTTGAAAGATCGAGGCATTTTGGAGGGCAAAATTCAACACAAAATCCGCAACCCTTACATCTCTCCGATATAATTACTACAGTACCTTTAGCTTTCTTTACTGCCGTCTCGGCCATTTAAATCTCCATCAATAAATTATATATATCTTTCTCGCTCTTCGTGACTTCGATTCAAAAAATCTATATCCATTAATACAAGTTTTGAACTAATGATGAAAAAATCAACTTGATACTTCAAGTCCTGTGCCAAATATCAACAATAATTCAGGCTGGATATCTCTAATTATTGTCAAAAATAAGGATGAATTGACATACCTGAGATATTTCATTTACTATTCTTCCACCATTTGGAAAAGTTGGCTTCGCAATCCCATTATTAGGAGAGCGAGGATATGCAAGCTATTCAGATAGATTCAATGCAAGAGGATTTTAATTTAAACGTCAATCAATTATGATTAAGGAGAGCTAACGTATGTTTCAGAAGTGAAGAACTACCCCAGTCACCATGACCTGGCACAACTATTCTCACCTCAGAATATTTTTTCTGAATCAATGAGATTGTTTGAGGCCATTGATGCATATCAGCATCTGCGATGTTGCCAAGATTCATCGCTGATTCACTCTTTACTAAACATCCACCAAAAAGAATTTTATTATTGGGCAACCAAACAACGTTGTTATCTATTGTATGTCCAGCACCCGGATAGAAAAATTCAACCTGTGTTTTTCCAATTGTAAGAGTTGTGTCTGTGGTTGTGAATAATTCTGAGATCTCGTATCCACTTTCTCTTGCCTTTTGATAGCAGAGTGGCATTGTGATAGTCTTAATTCCATTTTGTTGTAGAGTCTGTATGCCACCAATCCGATCGGCGTGAGCATGCGTAATAAAAGCAAGAATATATGGTTGATGAAATTTTTCATTGATAAGCTGTATAAGTTCGGTTGTGAGTGAATCATCCCAAGGTGTGTCGATTAAAATTATACCAACTGATGTTCGAATAATTAAACCGTTGGAAGGTACATTCGCATCATCATAAAGTTTATAGGATGTATGTATCCAGACTGAATCAGTCAAAGGTTTTAGCTCTACCCGTACACGATCCTGCCCATAAAGATTTATGGGCAGGAAGAGAAAAAGAAGTAAATATTTCATTATTTCTTAATCGAGAAAGTGGACAAACAGTCCATCTCTCAATTTTGGTTCAAACCAAGTTGATTTCGGTGGCATTATTTTTCCATCATCTGCGATAGCCATTAATTCGTCGAGAGATGGTGGAAACATGCTGAAGGCAACCTTCATTTCACCCGAATTAACACGCCGCTCTAATTCATTCAGACCACGAATACCACCCACAAAATCGACGCGTTTGTCCACACGTGGGTCTTTAATACCAAGAACCGGATCGAGTAAATGATTTTGCAGAATAGATACATCAAGTCTTAGAACTGAATCTGCGATTTTCTGTAAATGAGGAGCAACAGTCAATTTGTACCACTTTCCTTCCAAATACATTCCAACTTCACCCTTCTTGGATGGTTTCAGTTGTCCTTTAGATTCGATAGGATTGAAATTGGATAGTTGTGAGAGGAATTTTTCTTTCGACATTCCATTCAAATCCTTGACAACTCTATTATAATCCAAAATTCGGAGTTGGTTGGCGGGAAAATACACCGCGAGAAAAAAATTATATTCCTCACTTCCTTGATGATTTGGATTTGCTTGTGCCCGTTCTTTTCCGACACGTGCAGCGGCAGCTGATCGGTGATGACCATCTGCAATATAGAGATTAGGAATTGTTTTGAAGATGGCCACAATCTTATCGATCGTGGCTCGATCTCGAATCACCCAGCACTGATGGCGGATTCCGTCAACCGCAAAATGGTCATTTTCAGGCGGAAAATCGACTATTTTCGCAACAAGAGCATCGATTTCTTCATTATCGCGATACGTTAGAAAAATTGGCCCAGAGTGCGAATTCGTAACACGAACATGCTCGCATCGATCTTCTTCTTTATCTTGCCTCGTCAGTTCATGTTTCTTGATTATTTCATTCCAGTATTCTTCAACCGAAGCACAACCTACAAGTCCGTACTGTATACGTCCATTCATTGTTTGAGCATATACATACAAATACGGAGAGGGATCTTCGACTAATACATTTTTGGAAATCAATTCCTGAAGATTTTCTTTCCCTTTCAGGTAGACCAGCTTATCGTGAAGATCAATTTGCGGGTCGAGATCGACTTCCGGTTTCCCGACATGCAGAAATGATAAAGGATGTCCCTTTACTTCTTCGCGTGCTTCATCGGAATTGAGCACATCGTAAGGCCGAGCTGCCACTTCTCCAGCAAATTCCGGTTTAGGTCTGAATGCCTTGAAAGGATGAATAATTGACATAGAGCGATCTCTCTAACCACGCTCCTGTGCACTGAACGCATTCACTACTTTCATCGCGATCTCTATACCAACGCGGTCCTGTGCTTCGACAGTAGAGCCACCGATATGCGGTGAGACACTGACACGCGGATGAGCAATTAGGGCTTTCTGAGCATCTGTTGGCGGTTCGTTCATAAACACATCCAATCCAGCCGCAGCAACTTTTCCAGAGTTCAACGCTTCAAGTAATGCCGCCTCATCTACCACACCACCGCGTGCACAGTTGACAATTACTACACCTTTTTTCATGGTGTCAAATTCTTTTTTCCCGATGACAGGACCTGCCTTTTTATCATATGGCAAGTGAAGAGTGATGAAATCGGAATTCGCCAATACTTTTTCTTTGGTTGTGATTTCGACAAAGAAGTCCATTGGTGTGAATGGAGGATCATAGGCAAGCACATGCATACCAAAAGCCAATGCTCGTCGAGCAACTTCTTTTCCGATATTGCCTAATCCAAGTATACCAAGGTTCTTCTTATACAATTCTATTCCTTCGCCGTATTCTTTCTTTGGCCATTTTCCCTGACGCATTTCCATTGTACTTACATGAAGGAACCGGGAGACGGCGAGCATATGAGCTATTGCTAATTCTGCTACAGAAATGGTTGACGCTCCCGGCGTATTCAAAACCGGTATACCTTTGCTCTCGGCAACCGCCACATCGATATTATCTACCCCAACGCCACCACGAGCTATCACTTTCAGATTTTTTCCTGATTCAATTACATCCTTTGTCACTTTAGTTGCCGAGCGAACTATTATACAATCATACTCGACAATTTTCTTTAACAATTCCTCCGGTGTCAGTTTCACTTTATCCACTTGATGACCGGCATCCGTCAGAATTTTTGCGCCCTCTTGCGATATTCCGTCTGTAATGAGAATTTTCATAAGAAACTCCATTATATTTGTGAAGTGGTTACTCCCATCAGAGACCTCTCCCCCATCACTGAATACTCAGCATAAGGAGAAAGAATCAATTAGGAAGCAGAACGGTGAATTTTCTTATTTGATTATACTTAAAAAACACATAACCAGCAACCATCTACTCTATTCTTTCTGAATAAATATTCCTTATAATTCATTGAATAAATAATTAGAAGTAGCGCCTAATTAGAAATATTAGTATGTTAAAGTCAACGAGTCACCCCCCGAATTAGAGCAATAATTAATTTAGAAAGGATAAGACTAATGGCACGTGCACACAATTTCTTTGCAGGACCCGCTGTCCTTCCATTATCAGTAATCGAGGAGACCCGCGACGCCGTGATGGATTTTTCCGGACTTGGCGTCTCTATAATGGAAATAAGTCACCGTGATAAAGCTTTCGAAAAGGTTGTTACCGAAGCCCAAGCAGACGCGCTGAGCATAATGGGATTATCGGCTGATGAATATGCTGTGGTTTTTCTTGGTGGCGGAGCAAGCCTTCAATTTGCAATGGTTCCAATGAACTTCCTCCAAAAGAAAGCTGACTACGTTAACACCGGCGAGTGGGCATCCAAGGCAATTAAGGAAGCAAAATTGATTGGCGAGACTATAGAGGTTGCTTCATCAAAAGCGACTAACTTCAACCAAATTCCAAAGAATATTAAATTCTCTGGCGATGCAGATTATGTTCACATCACCACGAACAATACCATTTTTGGAACTCAATGGAAACAAGACCCCGACGTTGGGGATGTACCATTGATCTCTGATATGTCGTCTGACATGCTCGGCATAAAGAGGAATTTTAAGAAGTACAGCTTAGTTTATGCCGGCGCACAGAAAAATCTCGGTCCGTCTGGCATTGTAATGGTCGTTATCAAAAAAGCTTGGATGGAAGCAAAGGCAAAACAGAACGTTCCTTCAATGTTGAAATATAAAACACATGTCGATGCCGGTTCTCTTTATAATACACCCCCGTGTTTACCGCTTTTTGTTATTGGCAGAACCTTAAAATGGATTATCAAAGAAGGTGGATTAGAAGCTGTTCAAGCACGGAATGAGAAAAAGGCGAAACTTCTTTACGATCTTTTTGATGCATATCCAAACTTCTATAAAGGAAATGTTGTAAACAAAGAAGATCGTTCGTTGATGAATGTTACTTTCAATTTGCCAACACCAGAATTAGAAGAAAAATTTATTGCAGATGCCAAACCGTTGAAGATGCTTGGATTGAAAGGACACCGCTCTGTTGGCGGTATGCGCGCATCGATTTATAATGCTTGTCCCATGGAATCCGTAGAATTGCTTGCAAAATTTATGGAGGAATTCTATAAAGCGAATAAGTAATTTTCCTTTTTCATTTTAGTTAATAATAAAGCGGCTAGATTTTTTAGTCGCTTTTTTTATGTTGGTCGGGAGAATATCTCCCTCCCAGCTTCGGGGTAAGATATCAGGAATCTTGCGTCACTTATTTTTTTGGCCGCTTTTTTTGGAAGATTCCAGACATCGGCAAGATATCGGGAATCTTACTTCGTTGACTTTCGCTAATTTTCCCGTACCTTTTTCCCACAATAATTTTCCCACCATCGTTCAAGGAGGTATCGTATGGAAAAAGAACTTTTTGCCAATGGAAAATCGAAATTATTAAAACCAGAGACTCTGATGATGGGGTACGGTTACAAACCAGAGTGGTCCGAAGGTGCGGTGAAGTGTCCGATTTTTCAAACATCTACATTCGTTTTCGAAAATGCCAAAGACGGAAAAGAATTTTTCGAAATGGCACATGGTATTCGTGAACCAGGCAAGCATGGCGCCGGACTTATATATAGCCGCAAACAATCCCGATTTAGAAATACTTGAAGACCGATTAACACTATGGGACGGTGCAGAATCGTGTGCAGCATTTGCCAGCGGTATGGCAGCGATGACTACAACAGTAATGGAATTTGTAGAACCTGGAGATTTTATTCTAACTAGCGAACCGATTTATGGCGGCACTGATAATTTGTTCGACCACATTGTGAAGAGATTTGGTGTTAAAGCCATCAATTTTGGTGCGAAGCATACAAAAAATATGATTTTAGAAAAGCTCGAACGTATGGGTGCTTTAAATAGGATATCGATGATTGTTATCGAGACTCCAGCTAATCCGACGAATGATTTAATTGACCTTGAAATGTGTGTAGAACTCGCCAAAGAGCTTTCTACTCCACAGCGCAGAGTTGTAACAGTCGTAGATAATACATTTCTTGGTCCGCTCTTTCAACGTCCATTAAAACACGGTATCGATCTTGTAATTTACTCTGCCACAAAGTATATCGGTGGTCATGCAGATGTTATTGCCGGAGCCTGCTTAGGATCGAAAGAACATATTAATCGCGTTAAACAGTTGCGAAGTGTTTTTGGATCGATGGCAGATCCATGGACTACGTGGTTGTTGATGCGTAGTTTGGAAACACTCAAAATACGGATGGAAACTGCAGTCGAGGGAGCAAAAATCGTAGCGAATTTCCTAAATAATCACACAAAGATTCAGAAGGTATATTATCTTGGGCTTCTGAAGGAAACCGATCTACAGTATTCGATCTACAAAAAACAATGCCTTTCACCCGGTGCAATGATTAGTTTTGAGGTAAAGGGTGGCGAAGCGGAAGCTTTTAAGGTGCTCGATTCTCTGAAAATGATACGACTTGCTGTAAGTCTTGGTGGAACAGAATCATTAGCTGAGCACCCGGCGGCGATGACACATTCTGGTGTTGAGCCTGATAAGCGATTGGAATTTGGTATAACAGATAACCTATTGCGACTATCAGTTGGTGTAGAGGCCCCCGAAGATATCATTTGGGATTTGGATCAGGCGTTGGCGCAGATTTAATTGACAATTAAGTGTCACGAAGTGGTTCGTGACAAACTAGACAAGTGTCACGAAATCCTGCCCATCCCTGTCTGACTGGCAGGCAGGCGGCAGGCGGGGGTTCGTAATGGCGAGGGTAACTTGAGGAGGTCACGGTCCATACCGTGACACTACAAAACAATGGGATTACGCGGAAGACAAATATTAAAAGAAGAAACTAATTTCTTCGTTACTTCAACTGTAGTAAATCATGCAAGAGTGTTTGTCAAGGATCGATATTGTGAAATACTTCTAAGTAATATGAAACATTATCAGGAGACATATAAATATAACATACTAGGATATGTTATTATGCCATCTCATTTCCATTGGATTGTAGAAACAGATCCGAATCGTGGTACAATTTCGGATATTATGAGAGACTTAAAGAAATTCAGCGCAAGGGATTTAATGGATGCATTAAAAAACGACGGAAAAGATAAACTGTTAAAACTATTTGAATCTTCTGCAAATAAATATAAAACTCAGAAACGGAAATTTTGGATGCACCGTTTTGATGATAAAGTCATACGAGACGACGCAATGCTAATTACAATACTTGATTATATTCATTATAATCCGGTAAAAGAAGGATTGGTGATGAATCCTGAAGACTATCGCTACTCGAGTGCAAGAAATTATATACTTAATGATCATTCCAAACTAATAGTGAAAACTGAATGGTAGTAGGATTGATCGAGTGTCACGAAGTCCTACCTGACCGGTAGGCAGGGGTTCGTGACACACTAGACATCCTGCCCGTCCCTGCCTGTCCGGTAGGCAAGCGGCAGGTGGGGATTCGTGACGGCGAGCGTAGAGTTTACCACAAAGTGGTTCGTAACACCCAAGATAGCGGGGATGAGATCTATTTGGATTTTTGACGTAAAAGGAGCACTTCAAAAAAGCGGAAAACGAATTTAACAAGTTTTCGTCCTCCACCAAGTTTTATTTGCCTCCATATCACGGTTAGAGCAGCACGAGGATTTTTTGTCCAGAACTGCGCGAGACGCAATTCGATTTTACGGAATTCCCGCCACCCAAATTGTGGCTGAATAAGGACAGGCACGGTTGGATCGTTTCCTAATGATTCGATCGCGAGATATAGGAATGGTGCCGACCAAGAAAAATTTTCCATCGATCCAATCAAATGTGCATACTTTTCAACATCA
>Ga0233423_10000446_pt1 | contig 22189 bp, 15 predicted proteins | sample Watercolumn_Mata_FD_180713 | JGI IMG/M metagenome (GOLD analysis project Ga0233423, IMG submission 180713) | Freshwater microbial communities from Lake Matano, South Sulawesi, Indonesia - Watercolumn_Matano_2014_112_MG | ecosystem: Environmental > Aquatic > Freshwater > Lake | place: Indonesia...
ATCCACTTATCCACATGAATCCACAAAAAGAAGAAAGAAAAAAGTACCAAAAAAGAAAGAAGAAAAATCTACTACTACGGTTACATTTTATTTTGATGCAACACACCACTGGATCGGATTTCCCTGCCGCAAGCTGCCGGGGATCTTCGATCTGGCGGTCTGCCAACTGCGACGCACCTTGAAAATGCGTCTCATTGATTTCAATGATTTGTACTGAGGACGCATCGCGGGATTCGAAGGAAACCATGGAAATCTCTTTGCAATGATGGAATTTTTTTTTATAATATATGACTCCCGATTCCATGAATGGAAGCTGCGGTTCCATCGGACCATCCTGCATGAGGACTGCCATGAAGAAGATTGAAATCTGCATTGCCTGCTGCTTCCTTCTGTTCCACGCCTGTTCCAAGAAAAATCCTTCGAATCCGGGCGTCCAGGACAATCCGGAGCAGACCATCGAAAACGCCTCGCGCATCGCATCGCAAAGCGACGGCATCATCGAAAGGGCCGTCAGCACAGCCTTCACATCGGACGGATCGATCGATCCCGACGCGATTGCGAACAGCATCGCAGCCCTGGAGGGTGTCCTGTCCGCAACGCCGACTGAAACCGGCTCCGGGATCGGGGTCCGGATGCCGGACGGACGTTGCCTCAACATCCTGCTCAACCGCCGGGACGAGGACAGGCTGTTCAGGCAAACCGGCGGACCCTCAATCGATCGTTTCAGCCGGCATTCACCGACGCGGCTTGTGATGGCGAAGCACCGCGGGACTTCCTCGGGAACGGAATACCCGGAGAAGAAAAGTGCGGTCATCCTGGCCCCGTTCCAGAGGGATTTCAACGAAGACCTGTCTCTCATGGCCGGGCTGCTGCGCTCCGCCGGTTACACCGTTTCCGTGTTCGAGGACGGGCAGGCCGGCCTTTCGCGGTTCCGGGCGGATTCCCTCGCGAAATACGGCGTGGTGGTCATTTCCACGCACGGCCTGGCCGCAGGCCTGACCCTGGACGACCGGGTGTCCACCATCCTGGTGACCGGCGAACCGACATCCGTTCAATCCCTGAACTCTGTCACGGTGGAGGAGATGCGCGCGCTCGGCGCAGCCTCGGTGAAGGGCGTATCCTACTGGGCTGCCACCGTTCAATGGCTGTCGCTGACCCTGCACGGCACTTTCCCGAAAAGCTGGTTCTTCGCAAACGGATGTGAGACCATGCGGGTCCGGCAGGGCAGGCCTTCGCTCGTCGAATGCCTGGTCAACAGCGGCGTCGGCGGGATCAGCGGTTATGACGCTGCCATCAACACCGATCTGGCCGAGGAAATCGGCTGGAGGCTGATCGACGGAATGGCCCAGGGCATGTCCCTGGAGCAGGTCTCCGATGATCTGCGCGGCGACATCGGGCTCAGCGCATACGCCTTTTACCTGCGGAACATCGCATGTGTGAGCACATCCACGGTGGATCCTCTCGGCAACATCCAGCGGATCGCGGAACCCTTCACCCTTTTCCCGGTTCAAACCGATTTCCCCTATACGGAATGCCGGTTCAAATTCTTCAGCAGGGCGTCGTACAACAAAACCTCGAGCGGCGACTACACGTTTGCCTTCAACAGGGACCAGGAGGTTTCGGGCAGCTTCAGCAACGGTGTTTTCTCCGGAACGTCCACGGGCGGGAATGAAACGCATACGCTCGAAATCACCCTCGACCTGCTCAAGCACCAGATCACGCATTTCAGGCTGCATGGGACCCTGACCGGAGGGTCTCAAACCACGTATTCCATAGAAAGCAAGGGCACCCCGCTGACCGGCAACGTGACGAACGCCTATTTCCACGCGGCAGGCACGGATTTGCCGAATTACACGGGAAACGTGACATACGAATCCACGTGGACCGAGGCTGGAGGCGTCCAGGTCACGGACCGTCTCACGGGCGTGAATTACGACGCGGACAGCAATTTGGAAATCCAATTTTACTGATCCCGCGCTGTCCAGGATTCAATGATGAGAGGGGCTTTGGATGTCATCAGAGTCATTCGGACAATGGATGAAAGAAATGAAGAGATACAATCTTCGCAGGCAAGTCTTTTTCAAAGGCATATCCATTTTTTTCTTGGTCACATTTTGGTCACATCAAAATGTCCGGTTTAAAGTTTTTGATTTGGCCTCTCAAAATTATTGATCCTATTATAAGAATATTCAAGGAAAAAATTTTCAGAGACACGGATCTATTCTTTTGAACGCCATTTAAATATATGTCCTTATTGATTCAGCTCTTTCTGATTTCTTTAAATCCCTTTTATGCGTTCACTTCAGCGCCACGACAACGCCATGTGACTTCTCCAGAACAAGACGTATCATCCTTAGAAGCAGGGTAAAATCAAAAAGTATCATTATAATTTAAAAAATGTGATCATTCCGGACAACTACGGCTTCTCGGAGAAGCTGAAAGAGACGATAAATAATTTTGTGAATCACTACAATCACAACCGATATCATGCATCCCTTGAAAAATTCACGCCGGCTGATGTTTTTGCGGCTGTTCAAAGGACAGCCTGGATCAAGGCATATTCGTCAAAGAACTGGCACTCAGAAAGAGAAAACAACAGAACCCGGAGGATCATAAAATTCTGCTTGATTATGAATCATGTCTCACTTAGTTTCTGTTATCGACAGTCCGCAATGCTTCTTCGACAACTATTCTGACGTCGAAAAACATCAAAGTGTATCATCCTTTTTTTGATGCGCGGGGGAACCCAATTCCTGAAGGTAATTTCAACCCAAAACAAAGGAGCATCGACATGTTCGGATCCGGAAAAAAGACGGCCACGCTCGGGTTCAAGGAAATGCCGAAGGTGTTTGTCGCAGATAGTCCTCAATCGGTGAAGCTGATGCTGGACGTCATCTTCGATAAAGTCAAGCCGCCGGATATTCCCCATCAATGGTTCATGACGGCTATCAAACATGTCCCCAGGAATACAAAAGTGGAGGTCATCGAGCTACAGGTGGACAACGGCCTTGCTAAATTGAAGATTCTTGAAGGTGAACATCAAGGGTACGAAGGCTGGGTCCCAAGCCCTTTCTTGCAATGATGCATGAGGATGGTGTATGGCAAGCCGCTCTGACGAATGGGTTACCCGGCCGATTTTCGTGTCGAGTACATTCACCGACATGCAGGCCGAGCGAGACTACTTGCGGGACTTCGTCTTCCCCGCTGTAGAGGAGGATCTGCGTACTGTGCGCTGTCACCCTGAATTCATTGATCTCCGATGGGGCGTGGACACCTATTCGCTTGTCGATCCGGAGCTCAAGGAGATCCAGGTTCTGAAGGTCGTCCTGAATGAGATCAAACGATCACGTCCGTTTTTGATAGTGATCCTTGGGGACAGATACGGCTGGGTGCCGCCACACCGAAGGTTGGAGTCGGCTGCGTTGGAGCAAGGGCTTGATTTCCCGCTTGAGGGGAAGAGCATCACGGCCCTAGAGATCGAGTATGGAGCGCTGCACCGATCACTCGGGGAGAGTCATGCGTTCTTCTATTTCCGGGAACTCGACTATTCCGGGATTCCCGGCGAATTGCGTGCCTCCTACAGCGATGAGTTCAGGTCTGGACCGGAGGCACGGATGGCGCAGGAACATTTAAGGGCCCTCAAAGGCAGGATTCGAAAACATGTCCCTGAATCTCGCATTCGTACCTTCCAACCGGTATGGGATAAAGCTGGCAGGCGTTTATCCGGCTTCGAGTCATGGGGTGAGCAAGTCCAGAAGGACATCACGGAGATCGTCCTCCGAGAACTCCGTCCATCTTCATTGATGTCAGGTCCGGGGGCCGAATGGTGGCAAGAGGAAGAAAACCGGATCTCTGGATTCGTTGAAAACAAAATGCGTGCGATGATCAAGAGGGATCTCATCGACGATCTGGTTCCATTCGCAACGTCGCCCTCCAACGCTTCTTCCCCCTGGGCAATAGTAGTGACCGGCTCGCCTGGAAGCGGAAAAAGCTGCTTGTGGGCTGCGCTCCACCGCCAGCTGCGTGATCGAAACTGTATCGTGCTGGCGAATGCAGCGGGTATCAGCAGCAAATCCGGGAGCATCTCGCAGATGCTCGCCCGTTGGATACGGATTCTTGCGGCACAAGATACCGATCATGCGCCGCGCAAGCTACCCGATGCGACATCCCAGCTCGACATGCTCGAAGAATGTTTTGCGCAACTCCTCGCTTCTGTCTCCGAAAATCGCCGCATTGTGGTCCTGGTGGACGCTTTGGATCAGTTCGAAAGAACGACAACGGCAAGGCTTCTCAGTTGGATCCCGCGTCGCTGGCCCTCCAATGCCCGGCTTGTTGTCACTACCTTGCACGGGCCGGAGAGCGAGGCATTGAGACGTCGTTATGGCGTCATGATCAGGAAACTGGAACCCTTGCGACGGAGCGAGGCGGAGGAGTTGTTGCGAGTCACGGCAGCTCTGTATCACAAAACTCTTCACGAGGAGGTTGTTCAGAACATCCTTGACAAGCAGGGCAATGACAGCGCTGTTGCCTCGGCGAATCCTCTCTGGCTTTCCATCGCCGTCGAGGATTTGCTCCTCCTTGACCAGGATGACTTTACCGGGGCACAACGTTTCGCAGGATCTCCAGAGGAGCAGCTTCATCAGCTTCTCCTTGAACGAATCCGGACCATGCCTCCGTTTTTGGGTGACCTCTACCTTGATCTTCTTGATCGGGCCAGAAAACTTGGTGAAAAGATGCTTGGACCGGGAGGGCACGAATGGGTGAACGCGACTCTGGACGTGCTTGCAGCCAGCCGGTATGGCTTGCGGGAACACGACATCAGACACCTGGTTACTCCCTTGACGGGGATCGAGTGGAAGCCGCTCGTTTTTGCACATTTACGACGCTTTTTACGGGCACATCTGGCTGAAGTGGGAGACAATCGCCTCTGGAATTTCGCGCATCGAGAATTAAGAGAGGCATTGACCCGGTCGAGGCTTGTAGACCAACGTCACCGCAAGGACCTGCATCGGCGCATCGGCGAATACCTGATGCAGCTGAGGGCGAACGATTCGCTTCGAGAGGGAGAGACGATGCATCATCTCCTCGAAGCAAACGCATTGACATTGGCCCGCGAATATTATGGTCTCCCCGATACCATGGATTCATCGCGCGGTCGAGAGTCTCTCTGGCTCCTCGAGAAGTATAAAGGGCGGGAACTCTCCCACGCTGCGCTGGAATCCGCCAGTGTGTCACTGGCCGATCACCAGATTCGTGAATCGGAACGAGACCAGGAGAGCAGCACGGACTGGCTGGCATACATGTTCCGTGAGGCGGCGGCAGACAAACGGGAAGGGTATGGTCTCGAACGCCTGGTATATAGACTCCTTAATGACGTCCTGCGTGCAATTGGAGACCGCGCTCGCATCGGCGTACAGATTCGCTTTTTGAATACATTACGTTCTCTCTTTCAAGGGATCGTTCCGAACGTTCCAGAAGGTGTAAAACCAAAGGCACAGGCAATGGAGCGGATTCTGGGAGAGCTTCATCGGAGATCCGGCCTTCGTTTGCACGCCTTACTCTATTTCGAGAGAGCGCTCTTCATCGCCGAAATGAACTGTCGGAACCTACCCGGCTCAGCAACTTTCCTTCTGATGGAAACGTTGACTTCCCTAGGGGACTTGCACCTGAAGGATCAACCTGCTGAGGCCATTGCGTTCTATGAGCGTTCGAACCAGCTCTATGAGACAGAGGCAGATTCAGAATCAAAGCGTGGCGGTCCGCGAATGGTCGAAATGCTGAACGAATTCTATATCCTCCATGGGGGTGTTCCTGATCACCTGGAGGAGATGGCGCGCGTATTCCAACTGAATTTTCAAGCACGACATATGTGCCGGATGGGAAACGCCTGCCTTCTCACCCACCGGCTTGAGGACGCCCGGGGCTGGTTTGAGAGTGCGCAAGTTCTTTCGCAAAAACAGAGCGACCAGGTGCGCTTCAATCCAGAGTTTGCGGAGACGCTCTGGCTGGCAGGGCTCGGCCTGGCAGAGGTGGAATGGGAAAGCGGACAGCAGAGCAAGGCGTTGGTGCGATATCTCACTCTGGCTGAGGTGAGCACGACGCTTTTGCGAAAGTCGCCGGGCAGAATCCTATTCCTCTCCTATTGGGCTCGGATTTGCCTCCTGATCAGCGAAGGAAAGTACGGGTCGGGTGAACATGGTGAAGGCGCATACTGGCTGGAAGAAGGGACGGCCGCTTTGGAGGAGATCCGGGAGCGATTGCCCGATGACGTCGAGTTGGTCGTCGATCTCCTTCTTTTAGCGGAACGAATTCTTGCTTCACCCTCAATCCCCGCAGACGGATTTCCTCGGGATGCGAAGGAAAAGCTAAAAGAAATACATCGTCTAACCGATGTGGCCAGGGAGATGGTTCGTACGAGTGCCATCTCCAATTCGGAGGTTGCGAGTCAGCTTTCACAGGTCAGGCAGATAGATCTCGCCCAAGGATTGGATGCTGCGGCAAAGAGGATTGAGAAAGCACTTGCGGATACGGGTATCCAAAATGGAATCGGTCCGAAAAACGACCTGGAGATTCAAGCCCAACGGTATTTTGAGCAAGCCCATGATCCGGAGCTGAGCTTCGGTGAATCAAAAAAGCTCCTTCGCAAGAGCCGCGACATTCTGCGTGAATTGAAGGCAAGCGCCAAAAACCTCGACCCGGTTTTGGAGAGAAGGCTTGCTTCGCTGGAGATGTTGTTCATCGGCGAGTAGACCGGAACGGCAAGATTTCTGCGATAGCCGCTTGACAATCTTGTATTTGTCCTCAGAGCATATTGGATAATGGATGGAAATATACACAATCTTCATGCACAAGTCCTTTTTCAAAGGTATAGGCATCCTCTTTTTGGTCACAAAAATATGATATTCAATAAACAAATAATACTTTCAACTAATTGTTTATATGAAGAAAGTCTCCCGGAAAGAAATTTCCAGACACACGGATTGACCCTCCGTTGCTCCCCAAAATTGGTTTTATGGTTTTTTTAAAAATCATTCTGGTTCGATCCCCCAGCTGCAGCACGCCGAAAACCCGCAGGGGTCTCTCTGTTGCTTGATGGGCATATACTGCTGCGATCCCCCGATGATCCCTTTGCCCCTGCCCCTTGATCTTCTCCATCCGGGCTTCGTCCTAATGATCGGACAAAACCCTCCCCGAGACGGCGCAAAAGTGCGCATTGCGGGCACGATCAGATTGCTGACAGGAGTGAAGAGACGTAATGGTCCTGAAAAATGCGGGAGGGGATATTAACAAATTATTAAGTTAGGAGTGTTATCAGCGCCCCGGCCGGACTTCCTCCGTCACGTCGATGAAGCCGTACGGATTCGACCATTTCGAGAAATAGCTGCGGTTCTCCAGAAGGGGCAGCTGCGAATCGAAAAGGTGGTTCAGAACCAGGCGGAAGGAATTGGCCGGGGTGATGCCGTCGGGGATTTCCTCGGCCCCTTCACGGGGGAAGTGATAGGCATTCAGGATGGAGAACCTTTCGGAAAGCAGGGATTGCTGCGGATCCTCCCAGTTCAGGCCGGAACCGGGCCCGTGGTCAGCCTGCAGGATGATGATGGCCGGTTTTTTCGATTCCTCCAGTATCCCCCTGATGATTTCCTCCATCTGTTCGTTGATGAAGCGCAGCTGCCCGAGATAGCCTCTTTTGTAGTCGTCCGTTGAGAAAGATCCCTTCACCAGATGGCTGCCGTCGTTGAAATCCTCCTCCCCCGGCGGCTGCAGGCTCTCCCCCCGCTCGTTCAATACGAAGGGCGGATGCGGGCACACGATATGGGAGAATACGAACCGGTTCCTCTCCCCTTTCCATCCGGGGATTTCGCGGAGCCGGTTGAGGATATAAAGGGTCAGGTTCCGGTGCTGCGCAGCGAAATCAACTTTTTTGGAAAACAGCCTGGAGGACAGCAGGGGGAAAAGCGTCATCCTGAGAAGCCCGTTCTGAAATTCGTTCAGATGAAGCGACATCCACCGGTTGCCGTGGCTGGGCTTGAGGAACAGGTCCGATTTCCGGATTTCGGTTCCGTAGTAGCCGGAGGCGAAGGTGACGATTTCGTATCCCGCTTCCCGCAGCATGCGGAACAGACGGTTGTCCTGAATCATGCGCACGGCAGGCTGGCGGTCCGTGGTCGGCATGTCCTTCAAATCGTCCAGGTAGGTGAAGTTGAGCGAGGACGCCATGGAAAGGATCGTCTGGATGTAATTGGAGTTGCTGCCGGCCGCGACCTTGAAACCGTGGTCCGCGAGAAAATCGAGGAAGGGCCGATTGTCGAAATGGTAGACCTTTTCCAGGATGTCGGCCCTCGCATATCCGTCCAGGATGATATAATAGATATCGCAATCGTATCGCGGCGAAACCTTGACCGGTTCCTCAGTCACTTCGGCGGTCCCGTGCTTCTGAAAGGAGCCGTTCCGGATCGCTGAAAGACCGATCTTGCCGATCGAGAAGACGACCAGAAAAAGCGTCACTACATTCACCGTTTTCGTCCATCCGTCCGGGCTGCTCTTTGTCCGGAACAGGGCGGCAATCACCCCTGCGGCGAGGATCAGCCAGAGGATCAGCAGCATTTCGTTTGCGCCGACCAGGTGGCCCAGTATCCGGAATTCCAGTGTCTTGAGAAGGGTGCGAACGGCCACGTGGCTGAAAACGATGAACAGCAGAAGCGTGGTCAGCAAGCCGGCCTTGTACATGCTCCTGAAAACCAGGCAGAGCAGAGCCCAGGCGGCAAGGGTCGCGAGCAAAAGAAAAATCAGGGGGAGGAAAATGATTGTGACCGGGAAGTGGATCTGGTTGATCCCGTACAGGAAAAGGACCGGGTAGGCGGCCATGAGCAGCGGATGCAAGGGGAAGGGGCGTTTCATGGCTGCTTCCTTCTCTGCATGAGATACAGAGTCCTCACCGTGCCCTCGATCTTTTCGGCCTGCAGGATATTGAAATACCTCCCGAAAACTTTCCGGAAATGCTCCTCATGATAATCCCGGAACACATCCTCCCGCACCGTGAAGAGTTTCCTGACCTGGGAATCCTCCTTGGGCACGAACTCGACCGCCAGGGACGGGGCCAGTTCACCGAAGAACTGTGCGATGCGGTCCAGCGGGCAGTTGTGCGTGATCGCGAGGTGATGGATCAGCGCCAGGGCGAGAACCATGTCCACCGGGCCGCGCTCGGTCAGGGACATCCGTTCCCGGTTCCGCCAGCCGATCGCAGGGCTCGGGTTGGTCAGGTCCATCAGGAGGGGGAGTAGGCAGGGATCCTTCGCCTCCCTGGCCTTCAGGTAATTGATCTCCACGGCCGCGGGATCGATGTCGAAGGAAAGCGTCAGGATTCCTTTTTGACTCGCGATGGCGCTGAACAGGCCGGTGTTGCTGCCGAGATCCCACAGCGTGCGGGGCCGGACCCGGTCGATGAAGGAGGCGACGAGGGCCTTCTTCCTGGTGAAGGCCTCGTCCGGATAATTGATCTGCCTGTAATAATCGGCCCATTCCGTTCTGGCAGGCTTCCATTCGAGTTTCCGGACCGCCGACTCCAGGTTGTCGATCAGGGCCAGCATCTGCATGCGCGTGATTTTCCGCTTCGTTGCCGGAGCGGATTTCTGCGCGTAATGCTTCTGGCTTTTTGCATGCAGGTGAACATGGGTCAGCAGCGGGAAGGAGAACAAGCTCTTGCGCGGCAGGAGAGAAGACGAGAGATCCAGGGGGATGCCGTCCAGGTAAATGCGGAAGAGCTGGTTCAGCCTGACGTCCTTGAGGCTCATGAGCGCCAGGGGAGCAAGAAAATGCTGGCAGAACTGCCTGTAGGCCACCCAGGGCAGGCCTTCGGTGTATTTCGCGAATGAAAGCGTGTCCATCAGGACAGGCCGGCCGGAAAGGAACTGGATGTTGTATGCGCTGCCGTCCTTCAGGACCATCTGATTGTCGAGCGCGGTTTTCTGGATGCGAAGCGTGGCCAGGGCCGCGTCCTTGAGCTGGCTGAAGCACCATTCGTACGGATAGGAGATGAAGGGGATGCGGTCCGGCCGGATGATCTTGTATGTACTTTCCCCGATGAACTGCCGGATTTCGACCTCCCGGTGGGGGATCAGAAGGCCCTCTTTCACCAGGGCGTCATACAGCCCGGATCCGATGAGATGATCGAAATGCTCCCGGTACACGAGATTGATATGGCGGAAAATCGATCCTTCATGCTCAAAGAGAAAACCGCTCGGATCGCGGAAGGATGCAGGATGGGCCGCGAAGTCACTCATTCCCCGCGGCCTTTTCGAAAGATCCCGGAAAAAAAGGACTTGATCCTCTGCCAGAACATCTTGATCGCAAAAGTCACCCCGAGAAAGGCGGCGATCAGGATCTGAAGAACATAGCTGCCTGTTCCGGGATCGATATAGCAGTAGGCTGGATGATCCATCATGAAAAAGAACAATAGGGCCAGGATAAAGAATTTCTGCTTGCGCAATCCCATTCTCAAACCTCGGCGACGGATCGAACCTTTTGCTGAAGCGGTGCCCGGGGCGACGTCTCTCCGCCCGATGCACCCTCTAATCCATTTTTAACAAGTGTTTAAAAATAATCAATCGGGATTCAAAAAGCAAGTTGAATTGAAGGGGCCTGCCTGATGGTCCTGCGATTTGACTCCCCGATCCCCGCCTGTATGCAGAGATTTTCTTCCCGACTCCCGGGAACCCACTTGACTTTCTCATGCCTTTTGAGTTATTTTTCCAATCGTTGCATTTTCCGGCTGATCCCGATATCCCCGGGAGGGGATTTTTGTGTGACGGAAATCAAGGCAACCCCTCCAAAACGGAACGGTAATCATCCATCCAGACGGAGGATACCCCATGAAACCTCATTACCATGGCATCCTGCGCGAAAAGGGACGCGGCGAACAGATCCTGGTCCTCGAGGGCAGGGAAGGCATCATCCGGTTCCTCAAGAAACACCTGTTCGCCAAAACCAGCGACGACCAGACGGAGATCGGAATCGCGGAATTCGACACGGGCCGGGTCATCTTTCACTCCATCGGAGGCGTGGATCTCGATTCCGAACTGCAGCATCACGGCATTTCGCTTCCGGATCTATACCAGGAAATCAAGGCTGAAATCAGGAAACGGGTCCAGGAGGATTCCGGGACAGAAAAACCGGAATGGGAGGAATATTTCGACAGTATCGGATTGTCCGAAGCGGAAATTCAAATGAGGGCTGCGGCAAAAAAAAACGCCCGGGCGGCCAGGACCGTGCGGGACGTGGCCAAACTGATCGAAGGCACCTACTTTGACGCCGATTTCGAATCGGAGGACGGGACTCGCATGTGGGGATATTTCGATGAACATGACTTCACGGTCGAGCCGCTGAGAAATGACGGGACCGGCTGGTCCGCCGGTTCTTCGGAAAAGAGGGTCAGGCTCGATCCAGACGCGCGGGTGACCTACACGGAATCCGGCGAGGACGTACACGGATTCATCCTGCTCGATCCGCCTGAATGAATGACCGGGGGAGGGCCTGACAATCGATGAAGACCCTCATCCGGCCCGATCCGCGTCCGCGCTGAGATTGCGGGAGCAGGATCACTCCAGCCGGAAGGAGTTGTCCGGAAAAACATGAAACCGCAGGAATATCCCATCGCCCATTTTCGCCTCATGGCGGAACTGGCGGCCATCCTTTCCGGATTTCCCGCTCAGGTGTTGGAGCATCATTATCATGATGACAGCTTTGGCTCGTGGGAAATCGTCTTTCGCTTCAAGGGACGGAAATACCGCCTGGTTTTCAACGGGAAAGACGGATTGCTTTCCTTTGAAGAGAAGGCCGGCACCGGATGGATCGAAATCATGTCTGTCCAGGCTGAAAAGCCCGGGACAGATGACATGGCCTGCCTCATTCGAAGCGCTTTAAAGCCATAAACGACCGTCGACCGCAGGTCAAAGCCCAGGGCATGCAGGCCGTTTGAATCTGTCAGCGAGCGCATTCCCTGCGGCTTGCCGTGGGATTCGCCTACCCCGGGCCTTGTCCCGGTGTAGGCGAGCGGATATCAATGCCGTTTCCCCTGCAGATCGAAGATTCCCCCCGCATGCGGGGGCCGCTTCAACCCATGAGAATCGACCCGGCCCGGCAGGAGTTTCCGCCCGGGCCGCGGTCACGGGAAATTTCACCGGATCTCGCAGCCCGGGTCCACGCTCCAGGGATCGGGAAATCCCGTGAGATCCGGAGCGCCGCATCCCCTTACTGGAGCTGAAAAGTGCAGTTCAGTGCAATCACGCGGTCCAGATGGTACTTCAAATATTTGTCCAGGGGCAACAGCAGGCGGATGGAAGGCCATATTTTTCCGGCTTTCAGGCAGGCTTCGAATCCGAGCTGATGCACCGTGCGTTCCTCGAAATCCAAATCACCTTCTGTGATCAGCATCTGGCCGGTCAGGCCGGCAGCCACAGAAAACCGGTTGATCTCAAATCCTGCCTGGCCGCAATAGTCCAGTAACAGTTCTGCCCGGTCGGAGCCCGATCCTCTCTCCGTATTCATCCAGAACTCGGGCCCGATCCGGCACTTGAAAAAGAATCCTTCCTTGTTTCTTTTAAATCCGTTCAATCCGAGGGTGATCGTCAAAATGTCGGAGAAGAAGGCCGTTTTCCGATAATAATCCGAATAATATCCGATGGCCCTGGCGAAATTATATTCATCCTTGATCAAGGGTATCCGGATCCCGAGGTCCACGACTGCGGAGCCATGATTGTCCCGGATCTCCCAACCGATATAGGGATTTCCGAACGAGGTTTCCGTCTTGCGGGAATACCCGTAATAGCTGGTTACTCCATCTTTTATCCTTCCCTGTGCAAAGGGGACTTCCACGGTCAGCAATGCATTTTGCGAGACCGGAAGCCGCAGGGAAAGAAAAATCGTGCTTGATAAAAGAGTCAATTGATAATCATCCAGTTTCGGCTTTAAGATTTCGATGGAAACGGACCTGCCCCATGGATGCTCCACCGGATTTTGCTGGGCGGCAGAATCAACAGCGAAGACAGCCAGCCATGCAGAAAAGAAGACAACAGTCCCCCCTTTGACGATGGATCTGATCATTTGGGTTCCTCCCTTCTGTTTCACGGTTATGCCGGAATGGAGAATGGAAACTCCCCGGCAGCTTGCCTCAGGCCTGCCCGCCGTATTTTCGGCGGGGGATCTTTAAACGGCAAAGTCTATTCCCGGCCCCGGGGTGGACCCCGGGGTGGATTGACTGTCAGCAGCGGCTGTGAAAAGGAAACCGGCTTCAATCCCGGAAAACGGGATCAGCCGGGATAACAACAAGTTCCGTTTATCTCAACAGCTCGAAAGCGGCGTTCTTGACGCCGTGCAGCATCAATTCCCCGATATCCCCCTGGACGTCCTCGGTCGAAACAGACAGGATCCTGCCCGTTTCGACATCGATCAACCGCAGAGACAGGGAATATGTGCCGCCTACCTTGCCGACGCTTCCGCAGGCGATCTGCCGGACATTGAGCAGCTTTCCCGATTCGATCAGCGTGGCATCCGAGGAAAGACCCGCCTGCTGAATGCCGTGCTCGTCCAGGATGGCCTGCATCTTGTCGCGCTCCAGCACCTGGTACCTGTTGGAATAGTAGATCTCAGACCTGAGCCGGTCTGCAATCGCGGAAGCCTCCGAACGGGGAATGCCGAATGCATCCAGTTCGATCACGGCGATGTTGATTTTGGCGGCCTGATCGGCAGGCGGCATTTCCGCCCTTTGTCTTTGAATTTGCGGATCGTTCAGAATCCTTTCCTTCAGATCCGGCGTGAGGCCGATATAGGCGGTTATCTCCTTCTGCAGACCTCCGCGGATGACGCGGAGCTCCGCCCGGCTGCCGAATTCGGCCATGCCCACGATTTCCTTTGCAAAGCGGCCCGCGTCCATGTCTCCCAAAGGCATCCCGTTGAATTCCGCCAGGACATCCCCTGCGATCAGGCCCGATAAATCCGCAGGGCCGTTTTTATAAATCCTGTTGACTTTGATCCCCTGCTTGACCTTTTTGATTTCGCAGCCCAAGGAGCTCCGCTTCCCGAAAATTTCAAACGCGGCATCGAAGCGGTCCTCCGCCGCATAAATATAGGCCAGCAGAAACTGCAGGGTCCTCTTTTCCTCCTCGTCTTCCGATTTTTCCATGCGGCTCAGGAGAATATCCCTTGCTTCCGCGGTTCTGTCCATGAACAGATAGCTTTTGATCAAATAGAAAAAAATCTCTTTTTGGATGCCGAACTCGTTCGCTTTCTTAAAATAACCGACGGCATCGAAAAAACGGCCGCTGTCAAAAAAGACCAGGCCGATGCGGTAATAGGTATAGCCGACGGACGGATCCAGCTCGGTGCTTTTAAAAAGATATTTCAGGGAATTCTCATAATCGTCGAGAAGATGATACGTCATGCCCAACCCCTGGCAGTTGTTGTAGGCTTCCCTCAATTGAATGGACTTCCTGAAATAGGGAACCGCCTCTTCGAACTGCCCCAGATAATAACAGGTAAAACCAAGGGAGTTGAAAATATTGTCATTATCGGGCTCCTGCTCCGCAGCTTTCAAAAAATATTCCAGGGCGCAAGGATAATCCTTCCGCTGGTAGCAGTCGGCTCCCTTATCCCGGAATGAGACGGTTTGAGCGTTCCCGAAGGCGTTTGCCAGCAAGATCAGAAGAAAAGCCATTGCTGCCATTTCAGCACCCCGATTCCTTTGACGATGATGTCATCCGTTGCGCCCGCGTGGATCGGAGGCGCGCCTGCAAAACGGGACCCGGACGGCCAAGTCCCGGCCATGCCCCATGGACTGAACATCGCGAAGGACAGACGCCGGATCCCCGCATTCTGATGCGCCGCCGGCGCGGCGGCCCGCTCATCCGGCCTGCCGGCGCCGCCCTGAAGCCTCTTCCCTCTGCCCCAAAACGCATACCCGCATGCGGTCCGCAGGACCTCGAGCGGCACGAATCCGCAATCCAAGACGGGAGGTCAAATCCCCGCCGCCTGAGGATTTCCTTGCATTTTTAGACTGAATTGGTTACGTTAATTCACGTTTGTGAATCCTGAGTATCAGGTGCCCGGTGCAATGAAATTTACATCCGAAATATCATTTATCCAAACGATTCTATTTCTCATCCTCATTCCGTTTGCCGTGACTGCTGTTCACGCCGCAGGGATCGACCACTGGGAAACCGTGATCCTGAACAACTTTTCCTGGAAATACTTCATCAGCAATTCCGAGCCGGGCGCCGGCTGGAAAAGCCTGACCTTCAACGACGCTGCCTGGCAGCAGGGCCCCGGGGGGATCGGCTACGGCGACGGCGACGACAACACGGTCATCGGATCCTGCATTTCAGTCTATTTGAGGCGCAAGTTCAGCATCCTGGATACGGCCAAGATCGAATCCGCCATCCTTCACATGGACTATGACGACGCCTTCGTCGCCTACATCAACGGCGTCGAAATCGCGCGCGCCGGCATATCCGGAAATCCTCCGGCGCATGACAAACCCGCCGATTCGGACCACGAAGCGCAGATGCCCGGCGGGGGCCTCCCATCGGCATTCCAGATAGATAAAAGCAAGTTGAGAGCATGTCTCATGACCGGCGAGAACGTGCTGGCCATACAGGTGCACAACACATCCGCCTCGTCGAGCGACCTGTCCTCCACCGCCTTCCTGTCCGTGGGCATCAACGATGCCACCCGTTCCTACAGGCAGACGCCGGCCTGGTTCGAGGAGCCTTTCGAATTCTCCTCCTCGAATCTCCCCATCATCATCATCGATACGGATAACGGCTCGGGCATCCCGGACGAGCCGAAAATCCCTGCCCGCATGAGAATCATCCACAACGGCACGCTCAACCATGTCACGGATGCGGCCAATGTCTATGACGGCGATATCGGGATAGAAATCAGGGGCCGGTACTCCGCCTCCCTCCCGCAGAAGCCCTACGGCATTGAAACACGCGATGCCTCGGGCAACAACCTCAACGTTTCGCTCCTGGGCCTGCCTCCGGAAAACGATTGGATCCTTCTGGCCAATTACAACGACAAGACCTTTATGCGGAACCCGCTCGCCTTTCACCTTTTCCGAGCCATGGGGCATTGGGCGCCGCGCACCGTGCATTGCGAAGTGATGGTCAACAACGACTACCAGGGCATCTACGCCTTCTGCGAGAAAATCAAGAGGGACAACGACAGGGTGGACATCGACGAACTCGATCCGGCCGAGAACTCGGGCGACGACCTGACCGGCGGATATATTTTCAAAATAGACTACTTCACCGAATCGGACAGCTGGACGAGCCAGTACACATGGACAGGCGAGCCCGGCGACGACGTCCACTTCGTTTATGAGTACCCCAAGCCGGACGAGATCACGGCCCAGCAGAAAGCCTATATTCAGAAATACGTCTATGATTTCGAGACCATGATGTATAGCGACACCTTCAGCGATCCCATAGACGGCTTCAGGTCCTGGATGGACGTCGGGTCTTTCATCGACTACCTGATCATCGGCGAATTGTCCCGCAACGTGGACGCCTACAAGAAAAGCGCCTTCTTTTTCAAGGACAAGGACAGCAACGGGGGGCTCCTCCACGCGGGTCCTGTGTGGGATTTCGACTGGGCCTGGAAAAACATCGATGAATGTTACTTCCGCGAAAAGGACGGGTCGGGCTGGGCCTACAACGTGCATCAATGCGGCAACTGGCCGACACCCCCGGGCTGGACATTGAGGCTGCTGGAGGACCCGGAATTCGTCCGGGAGCTGAACGTCCGGTATTATGCATTGCGGGAAACGGTCCTGAGCGAAGCCTTCATCAACGGGTACATCGATTCCGTGTACGCGGTGGTCCGGGATGCCCAGGAGCGCCACTATGAAAAATGGCCCATCCTGGGGAGGGCTGTGGGGGCCCCGGAAAACGACATCCAGCCGGCCACTTTTGCGGGAGAAATGACAAAACTCAAGGGATGGATCAAGACCAGGCTGTCCTGGCTGGACGCCCATTTTGACTACTCCCTCGCGGTCGGGGATGCGGAGGCAAAGCCGGCGTGCGACTTTGTCCTGAACGGGAATTATCCGAACCCTTTCAACGGCAAGACCCGTATTGCTTATACGCTTCACTCTCCCGGTTTTGCCACGATGCAGGTTTTTGACACGCTCGGCAAACCTGTGCGCACACTCTTGCAGGGGATGCAGGCGGAGGGATCCCGCTCCGTGGTTTTTGACGGGGAGGGACTGCCGAGCGGCATCTATTTCTGCAGGCTTCAGGCCGGAAAGGATTGCACGGCATCGGGGAAGATGCTGCTTTTAAAATAAGGGATCATCCCGGTGGAAAAGCCGCACCTGTTGCCACGATCCGGTACGGGTCGTGAGTGCCTGCAAATGCCGCTGCCGTCTCCTGCAGGGCCCGGGATATCCCGGGACATCGAATCGCAGGGCCAAATGCCGGACACATTCAAAAAAAACATCATCCGACTCGTCTTCATCGGCACATGCCTGAACATCCTTTTTTATTTCCTGCCTTCCTTCGCATTGATCCGGTACGCATTATTCCTGGGAAAAGGGGAGTCTGTCTATTCATCCATTTCGAATCTGGTCTTCCTGCCCTTGTCCTGTTTTTCCAGCGGCATGATCGCCGGCCGGCTGGCCGGGAAGAAATACGGCATCCACGGCAGGCACCTGTTTCTGGTCGCGCCCGGCCTCTACTTGTTCATCCTCACGCTGATGATGGCTTTTTTATACGAGTTCAATATCAATGAGTTTTTCGGCGTATTCAGGATGATACGCGGATGGTTTGCGTTTTGCTATTTCAGCTCCCTTCTGGGTGTCCTGATCGGCGAGAAAAGTTCATGGATGAAGTTCTTCTCAGGTTTGAAATAAACCGTCCTACCCGGCACGGCATAGGCATTTGCCTGAATTTTAAACAAGGGGGAAAAGATGAAAAAATGCGCTCGCTGGATCAGTATCGTCTGTATCGTGACAGCCGCAGACCTTATCGGCATCGCCGGCCCGGCGGCCGCCCAGGGCGCCAAGAAGCCAGATCCATGCGCCCTTCTGACCAGGGCTGAAATCAAGGCTGCAGTCGGCCAGGAGGTGAGCGAAGGAAAACCGAACCTCAATGCGAACCCCGTTGTCGGATCGACCTGCCAGTACGTGGTCGGCTCTTACGGCACGTTCAGCATTCTGATCAAGACCGCCCGTCCGGAAGAAAACGCAGGCAAGGTGAAGGCGGAATTGAAAAAGGGAAACATCACGGTGACAGACGCCGCAGGCATCGGCGACCAGTCCTTCTACTCCAGCATGGGCTACGGCATGATACAGCTCAACACCTTCAAGGGGTCCTATTACCTGATCATCACGATGCTGGTGCCGGAATCCACCGAAGCTGCCCAGAAAACGGCTGCGGAAAAGCTGATGCGCCTGGCGCTGACAAGAATTTAGCTGAAATCACAACCCCGCGATCCGATACGGCTCTCCGGCAGCCGGGGATGCAGAGCCGGGCGTCTCCGGTCGCCTCATCCGGGGCATGTTCCGGGGAAAGTGCGCTGCCCGGCGCCCGCGCTCAATGGCGACTTGGATTGCCGGGCTCTGCCCGTTGAACGATGCATCATTGAAAAAAAATAAGAGGAGGTTGATATGAAAGGCCCCGCCTCTCTGATCGTTTCCGCATCATTCATCCTCGCCTCCTTCGCCTCAGCCCAGAACAGCATCGTCATCTTCAAGGAAAGCGTTTCCGGAGACGAATACCACGACGCCTCTTGGGGATACTATTCTGCGCCGAGCTTTCTGGAGCTTGCGCATACGGACAAGTTCCCGGTGGACACCGAGCACCACTATCAGGGCAGCCACAGCGTGCGCCTGCATTGGAATTCAAAGGCAGGCGGCGACTGGGGCATTGCCATCGCGTCATCCGGCTGGCCTGGGCATGATGTAACGGCCTACGACAGCATCCGGTACTGGATCAACGCGCCTGAGGCGATACCGCAGGATGCCCTGCCCGACCTTCTGATCGAGGACACGGCCAACAAGAAAAGCACAAAGGTCTGGCTGGGGGATCATTTCGGGGGAGTGGACGGAGATGCGGCTGCGTGGCAGAAAGTCACGGTACCCATCAGCGCCTTTCAACCTGGAACGCAGAAATGCAATTTTACGCGCATCAAGACCCTTTTTCATGTGCAGAAGAACGCGGACGGAGTGGAGCACACAGCCTGGCTGGACGACATCCGCTTCGTCAAGGCCGGACCTGCGCCGGAACTGCCTTCGAAACCCCTGAATCTCTCTGCAACGGGTTATGACAGCCGCATCGATCTCGTCTGGGACCTGAACCCGGAAACGGAACTTTCCGGATACGCGGTGTACCGCTCCGGATCACGGGAGGGGCCGTACGAAAAACTGGACGACCAGGATCCCTTCACATGCGTGTACTGCGATTTCACCGGGCAGAACGGCCTGACTTATCATTATTTCATCATCGCCCTGAACGATCTTTACGAGGAATCGCCGCCGTCCGACACGGTCAGCGCCTCGACTTATCAGATGACCGACGAGGAGCTGCTCACTTCGGTACAGGAGGCGGCCTTCCGGTATTTCTACCATTTCGGGCATCCGGCAAGCGGGCTGGCGCGGGAAGGATCCCTGACCGGGGACGTGTGCACCAGCGGCGGAACCGGCTTCGGCCTCATGACGCTTGCTGTAGGGGCGGAGCGCGGATTCGCGCCGCGGGACTCGGTTGCCTCCCGGGTCCTGAAGATGCTGCGTTTCCTGCAGACGAGCTGCACGCGCTATCACGGCGCCTGGTCGCACTGGATCAACGGGGCCACGGGTGCAATCATCCCCTTCAGCGAGAACGACGACGGCGCGGATCTCGTGGAAACCGCATACCTGATACAGGGCATGCTGACGATCCGGCAGTATTTCGACCGCAGCAACCTGGTGGAGAACGAAATCCGGCAGCGCGCCACTCAGATGTGGGAGGCGGTCGAATGGGACTGGTTCCGCCGCACCCCGGACGGGACACAGCTCTTCTGGCATTGGTCGCCGACCAAGGGTTGGGTGATGAACATGCCCATCGTCGGATTCAACGAGACCCTGATCGTCTACATCCTGGCGATCGCCTCGCAGACGCACGGTGTGCCGGCCTCGCTCTATGACACGGGCTGGGCCGGCCATCCGAATTATGCGAACGGAAACAGCTATTACGGTTACAAGCTCTGGGTGGGCTGGCCGTACGGCGGCCCGCTCTTCTTCACGCATTACTCCTTCCTGGGATTCAACCCGGCCGGGAAGCGGGACCGGTTCTGCGATTACTTCGAGAACAACCGGAACATCGCGCTGATACACCGCGCCTACGCGATCGACAATCCGAAGGGCCATGCCGGATACGATTCCCTGACCTGGGGGCTGACCGCGAGCTTCAACCCCTGGGGGTACAGCGCCCACGAGCCGATGAACAACGACAACGGGACCATCGCCCCGACTGCAGCGATCTGCTCCATGCCGTACACGCCCGTGGAAAGCCTTCAGGCCCTCAAGAATTTTTATTTCAAATACGGATCCAGGCTCTGGGGCGAATTCGGGTTCTACGACGCCTTCAACCCGGGGCAGGACTGGTTCGCCTCATTCTATATCGCCATTGACCAGGGGCCCATGGTGCCCATGATCGAGAACCACCGCACCGGGCTCTGCTGGAGGCTGTTCATGAGGAACCCGGAAATCCGCACCCTGCTGCAGACATTCGGATGGACGGACTCCGCGGTCGATGGAAACGAAGCTGCAGTCCCCCGCAGCCTTGAACTGAGCCAGAATTATCCCAATCCGTTCAATTCAAAGACCGTGATCCCGTTCCGCCTGGACGCTGCAGGCCCGGTGTCTCTGGATGTCCTGAACCTGATGGGGCAATGCGTGCAGTCCGTTCTCAGGGACAAGGCCCTGCCTGCGGGCGAGCAGCGCATCCCACTGGATGCCGGCCGCCTGCCGTCCGGAATCTACCTGTACCGGTTGAAGAGCGGGAACCAGGTGCAGCAGAGGAAAATGGCTGTTCTGAAATAATGACGGTCCAGTCGGACAGGGCGGTGCCGTCCCCGGGCCGTTCTGCCGGGACTTGTCCCCGGAATCGTTTATCGGGGAATCCGGATGCGGGGGATCAACATTGCCATGGAAGGAAAAATACGCCATTCCCTTCGCCTGTATCCCCGGCAAAGGATTCCGGGAATGACGATTGAGACGATCGTCGGCTTCAACGGAGGGTGCGGTGCCGCTGCCCGGTCATGTGAACTTGGGCTAGTCCCCGGAATGACATCGGCACCGCGCGGGACAGTTCAATCCTTAAACGATTTTCAAACAGGCTGAGGTTTTTCATTTGGACGATCGCTGACACCTGCACGGGAGGAATCGTGAAACACATCGCCATTCCCCTGGTTTTCTTTATTGCTGTTTCCGCCGCTGCATCGGCCAAAGCGCCCGAGCGCCTGAACAGGGGCGACCGGCCGTTCATCGACACGGAACGGATCGACCTGAAACTGCTGCGGGAACAGCTGAATCTGTCGCTCGGGGACGCCGTGAGGGATCTGGGCATCGAGCTGCCCTTTGACGAACGCATCGCCCGCGCTGCGGACTTCATGGTGCGCCACCCCGAGTTGGCGGATTCGACGGACGAAGACGGCTACCTGATCCCCTTTGACCGGAGGCAGGTCGAGAAGGAGGGTTTCCCCTGCGGCTTTATCATGAAATCCACGGTGAGCTCGAAAACCACCTGCGGTTCGGTCCGCAACTTCGATGATTCGGACACGTACGGGGCAGTCGCCTCCCGCTATGTGGACCAGATGATGGAGAGCAACGCAGATATCATCCGGAGGTCCGATTTCAAGGCGTACGGCGTCGGTGTCATGCTGACCGAAGAATATCCCAGATTGATCGACGGAAGGGTGCTGACCGATGAGCCGAAGGACGAGTGGATTCATGTCCTGTTTTTCATCGTCATGGGAAGAGACTGATTGAGACTCCCGTCCGCTGGCTGCCGCGGAATCTTCGATCGGTCATGTCGAATCACCTCCGGTTACTATGTTATGAAAGTAACCGAAGATTGATTTGAAATAGAAGAAAAAGAGGGCTACCTTTTCCTTGAAAACGTCCATAAAGGACACGTTTTATAACGTGGTCTCAACGAGC
>Ga0233423_10000447_pt1 | contig 22142 bp, 23 predicted proteins | sample Watercolumn_Mata_FD_180713 | JGI IMG/M metagenome (GOLD analysis project Ga0233423, IMG submission 180713) | Freshwater microbial communities from Lake Matano, South Sulawesi, Indonesia - Watercolumn_Matano_2014_112_MG | ecosystem: Environmental > Aquatic > Freshwater > Lake | place: Indonesia...
GTTTTCTCGCTTAAATCTGGAGGCAAGGGCTAAAATGACAGCTGATTTTTTTCATTGTACCAAAAAACTCGGGATTAGAAATTTGTAGGAAGATTGCAGAAGACTTAATCACTCCAAATGCACATTTAATCGAAGCAAGAGGAGAAGACATTCCTTTTTTAGTTAATGAAATGCTAAGCATAGAGAGCAATGTCCTCGGCATTACAGGAGAGGACTTGTATAGAGAATTCTTGTTCAATCTAAAAAATCCAAAAACAAGAATTATAAAAACAATATCTTGGGACGACAATACTGCCTTGTTTGGAAAACCAACACTTTGCCTGTTGGGTCCAAAGGACAAGTCTCTAAAAGAAATGCCAAAACGACTAAGAGTTTGCATTAACAAAAAATATACAAAAACATCAAAAAAATTCCTCTCGAGATTAGAAGACTGGGGATTTACTTTTGAAAAACTCTATTTATCTGGCGCGACTGAAGAAGCTTTTGTGAACAATCTAGCTGATATTGTAATTGATATTATATATTCTGGGAAATCAGCAGAAAAAGCTGGATTAAGAGTTTATGAAAGAATTTTTTCTTCAGATATTGTTATAATTGGAGGAGAAAATGCAAAAATTTGACTTTGAAGAATTGTATAGAATAATCAGGCAGAAAATCCTCTCTAGAAATAGTGAGAGCTATAGTTATCGCTTGTTTAAAAGTCCCAAATTGCTCTATAAAAAGATACTAGAAGAAGCAATGGAATTAACTAAAACTAAAAATAAAAAACAAGTTGTCTGGGAAGCCTCTGACTTAATTTATTTTATGACTGTCTTTTTAGTAAAAAGAAAAGTCTCTTTTTCACAGATAAAAAGAAAGCTGAAACAAAGAAACAGAGAAAAAATGCGGCGGAGGAAAAAAGTGAAAATTACAATTATTTCCTCTTTTGCAAAAGATACTATAATAAAAAAGGATTTCAAAGAAGCCCGAAGTGGCGGCCCTGCTTTGTTCATTGAAAGATTTATTAGAAAAAAAAGAATTCCCTACGAGATTTATGCCGGAAGGAACGGGGTGGTAGAAATTTACATAAAAAACAAAAAAGAAATAGGTAAAATAATAAAAGTTTACAAAATACCTCAAATTAAAGAAAAGAAGAGGTTTGTAATTATATCAACACTGTTAGATGAATACGCCCTGAAAGCAATTGGTGAATTTTCATGTTTAGATGTGCAGGGATATGTCCAAAGTAAAAATAAGTTCGGAGCAAAAAGATTATTTAACTCCAAGGAAATAGAAAAATTCAACATTGTCAAAGGAACTAAAGAAGAATTAAGATTCATTCCCAAAAAAATATTGGGAAATGTAGAAGTTGTGTTGAAGACAAAAGGCAAGAAAGGGTTTGAAGTAACCAAAAATAAAAAAAATTATATTTTTGATGCCGAAGAAATAAAATCTCAGGACACAATAGGGGCAGGGGATACATTGTTTGCTGCATTTTGCGTTAAGTATTACAGTACAAAAAACATAAGAGAAAGTGCAGAATTTGCGATGAGAGAGGTAAATAGATTTTTGCAGGAGAAATTAAAATGAGGAGGTTACAAATAGGAGTCATGGGAAGTGCGGCAGATCTTAATTATTCAAAAGAGATAGAACAGCTGGCAGAAAAAATTGGCGAACTTATTGCCCGATCTGGAAATGTAATAGTTTATGGGGCTGAAAAAGATTATGGCTCTCTTTCAACTGCCGCTGCAAAAGGGGCAAAGAAGTTTAACGGTTTAACAGTTGGTGTAACATACGGCAAGGGAAAAAAAATATTTGATGAAAACAATACTGATATCGTAATTGTTACAGGCATTGAAAGAGGAGGAGGTAGAGAATTTATTCTTGTAAACAGTTGTGATGCAATCATAGCAATAAGCGGAGGTTCTGGTACTTTAACTGAGCTTGCAATTGCCTATCAATCAGATATTCCAATGGTTGTTTTAAAAAACACGGGTGGCTGGAGCGATAGGCTAGCTGATTCTTTTTTTGATAACAGAAAACGCCGTATGATAATCGGAGCAAATTCAGCAGAAGAGGCAGTTGCTCTTGCTATCAAAGAGGCGAATCAAAAGATTAATAAAACAGAAAAATTTGTTCAATCTAAGAAGGTGACAAAATGAACATAATTTTTATCTGCAAGCATAATGTGTTTAGGAGCAGAGTAGCAGAATCCTACTTCGCCAAGACAAACAGAAATAAAAATATTCATGTTTCAAGCGGGGGGCTCATAGTTGGGGAGATATTAAGTATTAATCAAAAAAAGGTAATGAAAGAGTTAAATGTTGAGCCAATCTCAAGGCCAAAGAATGTTTCTGCGAGATTACTTAAAAAACAGGACTTAGTTGTTGTCGTAGCAAATGATGTTCCTGAAGAAATATTTAATAACAAGATGTACATAAAAAAAGTAATATTCTGGAAAATTCCAGATGTCTTTGACAACAGCAAAGAAAAACCAATAAAAGTCATAAAATCAATTATGAAAAAAGTCAATGGGTTAGTAAAATCATTGGAGGACGCAAGATGACAAATGAAACAGTAAAAGGCTTCAAAGATTTCACAGGCGAGGAAGCTGTGAAGCGAGAAAGAATACGAGCTATTTTAGTAAGAAACTTCGAGAAATGTGGATTTGAGCCAGCTGAGCCGCCAATTATAGAATATAGAGAATTTGTAAAGGGCGACAATGAGAATGATGAAGCTGTCTCAAACATCTTCAAGCTAGAAGATAGGGGAAAAAGAGAGCTTGCATTAAGGTATGAATTCACTTTTCAGCTAAAAAGATTGGCGCAGGGAAAAAAACTACCTTACAAAAGATATCAGATAGGCCCTGTTTTCAGAGATGAACCGATTTCAGGCAATAGACTAAGGCAGTTCACCCAATGCGATGTTGATGTAGTAAGCTCATCAATAAAAGAAGAAGCTGAAATTCTTGCAGTTGTCAAAAGCGTTTTAACTGACTTGAAAATTAATTTTACAATCTACATAAATAACAGAAAGCTATTAAATGAAATTCTTGAAAAAGAAAATATAGAAAAAGTTGACTGGGAAAAAGTAATAAGAGAGATAGACAAATTAGACAAACTGCCAGAAGACGAGGTTTTTAATAATTTAAGAGGCTATGGCGCGCAAAACTTGCTCGGATTATTTAAGAAACCTGATAATTTCTTTGAGAAATATGAAAATTACAAAGAAATAAAAGAACTAAAAGAATACTGTAGTTTCTTTGGCGTAAATGTTGAGTTCTCGCCTAGTTTAGCCAGAGGGCTTTCTTATTACAATGGAAGTGTTTTTGAAGTAAAAACAAAAGAAATGAAAGAAACAATCGCGGGCGGCGGCAGTTATTTAATCAATGGCATTCAGTCAACAGGAATCTCCTTCGGCTTAGAGCGCCTCAGCACATTGGTAAAAACAAAATTTGAAGATAAAAAAGCAATGGTTCTTTCAATATCGCAGGACAAAAAGGCAATTGAAATAGCAGAATTTCTGAGAAGCAAGGGCATAAACTGCGATTTGTCTTTTGCAAAAATCAGCAAAGCATTAGACTGCGCAAATTCCTGCGGAACTCCTTTCGTGATTTTTGTTGGTGAAGAAGAAGTCAAAAAGAAAAAGTTCAAGCTAAGAGACATGAAAACTGGAAAAGAAAAGCTTCTGAAAATCGAGGAAATAGTGAAAAATATCGCATAAGCTTCTAAACTTTGCAGGCAGCTTTTTCTCCCAAATTTAATACTTTTTATGACTCTTAAATGACACCAATATAAAGCTTTAAATACATCATATATACATCAAAGGCATGACAAATGCTGCAAAACGCCTCGTTATCACTAAAAGAATAGCAAAACACGGCAGGCAATCTGTCATTGTCATCCCAAAAGACCTTGAAAACCTGCTTAAGCCTGGCTCTCTGACTCAATTAACTATTGACTTGATTGATGAAAATACTGAAACGGGGGTGCAGGGAAAATGACTCTGAAAGTAAAAAATGTTTGAATATTTTGGTAATATAACTAAAGTAAGAACAGAAATCGAACGATACAGAAACAGGCTTGAAAGAGCTTACCAAGCAATACTCGGAGAGAGTTTTGAGAAAGTTAGAGACTCATCTTCAAGACTTTTAGTAAACTGTGATGAGCCTTCAAAGGTTGGCGGAGCACTTATTAATTTTAATAATAGCTATTTTGGTGTAGGATTTGAATTTGATAGGGAATTGCATATTTCTCAAAAAGGAGTAATTGGTCAAAATCACGCGAGGCTGTTTCCTTATATGCATATCTCTCAAGAAAGTATAAAGAGAGCAGCTGCGCATAAGCAAAATAATGGACTTCCAAAACATCTTGTGCCTTATCTTCATGAATATAATCACTTCGTGTTATTCTGTCTTCAAAATAGTCCTGATTTTTTAGCAGGCATAATCGCCGTGGTTGAAGCAAATAGGGGCAGTCCAACTAACAGAACTAATTCTTCCAGATCTTCAAATCCAAAACAATTAAAATGGGCAAGAATTTATGCATGCCACAAGGTAGTCGCTGAAGCTACACAAGATTTCTTGATGAGCTTAGTATATCATCAATTAGGTCTGGACCCAAGGCACGCAATTAGACCTTGTTTTTTGGAGAGCTTAGCAAGCTTTGGCATTGTTGATGCAAAAAGTCTTTTAGACTTCAATAAGTCATGGAATTATAGAGTGCCTGCGTTTGATAAATTTCAATCAAACTTTCTCAGAAGTCTTGAAAATATTACAGTTGCTAAAGAACAAATGCCGAACAGCGGGAAGGGAGATAACAACTTTAGCTTTAATCGACAGCAGAATGGGGGCCAACAATGACTAAAAGAATAGCAAATCATGAAAACACTTCTCCAAGAAGTTCGGAAGGAAGACTAAACCGAAGAGCGACCCTAGCAACAAGAGTAAAAGAACTTTACAGAGAAGGCCACACAACTAAGGAAATTCAGCAGGCAACAGGGCTTGATTACCCAGACTTATTTAGAGTTTATGCCAGAGCAGGCTTGCCAACTCCCGCTAGCCAAGAGGCAAAGATGAATGTACTACGAGTTATGTTGAGAAATCACGCTTTTTCTGTTCCTCAGCTTGTTGTAAGATTAGAAATTGCTCCAACAACTTTTTATCAGCACTATCTAAGAAAACTCAAAGGAATCCCAAAAGCTGAATTATCCCCTGCGTATATGGATGAGTTAACTAGAATGCTTGAGCGATATGGAATCAGAGAAGCTGATGAGATGATTAGAAGGGGCTGTTCATTAGTGGACATCGGGAGAAAGATAGGAAAGCCCCGCCAATATGCTGAAATGTATATTCTAGGAAGTGGACAGCACGAGTACTGGCTGCAAAACAGAAGACAGCATGAAAGAGCGAGGGGGAATTAAAATGAAAAAATACTATTCAGTTGACGTTGAGCTTTCAGGAAGGCAACTAGGCGTGCATTCCATGATTTCTTTGGGAGCATGCATAGTCAGGGATGGGAATAGCCAATTTTACAGAGAAATTAAGCCCAGATCTTTTGCTTATGAGAAACCAGCTATGCACGTTGCTTCAATGGGTCTTGAGTGCCTCACCCTAAAATTGAGAAAAACTGATTTTTATGACCCCCAACATAGATTTTTTAGGCCAGAACTTGTTTTGAGGTTACTTTCTAGGGAAGGAGTCGCTCCAATTGCAGCTATGAATGATTTTCTAACTTGGATAAATCAAACAAAAGGGGAGGAAGAACCAATTCTTTTAGCAAAACCTGTGAGAGTTGATGTTCCTTTTATTCATTGGTATCTCAAAGAGTTCTGTGGCAATTTGGGTTGCCTTACCGAGTCAGGTGTTGAAGATTTAGAACAATCGTATAGAGAATTAGTGCAAAGAAATGGCGCGAGTCTCAGGGAATTGGAAATTCAAGATACGAGATCTGCATTACACAACGCATTAGATGACGCTGTCTATCAAGCATTACAATTTGAAAAAATTCTTGAATTGAGAAAAGCAAATTAGATTATCTGTGGCTAAACCAAAGCTCATAACAATCTTCTTTCTTGTTATAATTGTCAAATCTGCAGAAGCCAAAGCGCTCAAATTGAATTTCGTCTCCAGCTTTTAAGCCTTCAACAGCTCTTTCAGCTAATCCAGGAATCCACTGCCCATTTTCCATCAAAACTTTTGCTTTCGCACCTTCAGAAACCCAGTTTATCTTCGGAATGTCTTTAACTTCAGTTGAGGTGTAAGTTGCTCCCAACGTGCCTTTTTTTATTGTTTTTTCTAGTTTAATATTATATAGATGAAGCAAGCGGATTTCTTTTCCTTTCAAAGCCTTTGCATCTTCTTCTGAAATAAAAATTTCTTTTCCGATTTTAACTTTGCGCTTTTCAGGTTTATCAGGATGAACAGGCACTTCAACTTCTTTAATTTGGGGAGAATTCTCTATTTTTAATTTTATCTGGTTTTTAACAAAAGAATATCTGTTTGCGATTGGGTCAATTATTTTTCTGTTTATTGCAGCAACCATATCAAAATCGAGGTTAACAGGGTGCTTTGAAAGACCTGTTTGTTTTGCAAGTTCGTAAAAAGCTTCTTTTACAATGCCGCGCCTTTTCAATGCTTTCAAAGTGATAAGGCGGGGGTCATCCCAGCCAATTAGTTCACCAGATTCAACAAGTTCTCTGATTTCTCTTCCTTTTGTTGTAAAGTCAATAACATTAAATCTCCCGTACTGGGCGATAACTTGTTTTTTTAAATTCAAAAGCTCTTTAATATAATCCTGAAGTTCAACTCTCAAATCAAATTCATTGCTTCTGAGAATCAATGTAACACCCATCAGGCTGTCTTCGATTGGATTGTAAAAATCATACATCGGCCAGATTTTGTATTTATCTTTGTATTTATAATGAGGTGCTTGAACTGCTCTGAATAAAACAGAATCTCTCATGACATGGTTCTGATTTTTCATGTCACCTTTAATTCTCAGTACAGCTTCGCCTTTCATGTAATCTCCTTTCAGGAATTTTTCCCATTCTTTCAGATTTTTTTCAATAGAGTTATTTCTGCATTTGCATTCTTTTCCTTCATGGCGTAAGTCTTGCATTTTTTTTCTGTCACAAAAGCACATATAAGCTTTGCCCATCTTAATTAGTTTTTCAGCATTTTCATAAAGGAGAAGCATGTCATCTGAGACAAACCTTATGCCGTCAGCCTTAATTTCAAGGTAATCTAAAACATCTTCCTTCATTGAATCAACATATTCTTGAGAAACTTTTTCAGGATTAGTATCTTCAAATCTAAGCAAACACTTTCCATTGTATTTTTTTGCATACATGTAATTCAGCAAAAAAGTTAAAGCGTGGCCTATATGGTTGTATTTTGAAGGTTCTGGTGCCATTCGCGTAATAACTTCTTTTATTCCCCCGAGGTTAATTTCAGGCAGGTCTTTTTCTTTCTCTTCTCTTTCTTTGACAAATTCTTTTAAACCTTCGAACTCTCTTTCCCTTTCCTCATTTTTCAGAGAATTAATTTCTTTGACAATTTTTTGAATTTCTGGCATAACTTTCTTAATGTCTGATTTTTCTAAGCCATGCTGAAAAAGTTTTGGCAGAATCCTTCCAGCATCAGCTTTGCCAAATTCAAGTGCGTTTCTTAGTGCATATGCCTTAATTTCTTTTGAAAAATTCATTATATCTTAAATAAAAACTCTAGATATTTAAATATGAGCAATTTGATAAACTACCTTTTCCATTCTTCTATTTCTGGGTGAAAATCAACCTGATATTCCGGTATGCCTAATGAAATTCCATAATTCTTCGCTTCATCATATTGCTCTTTGCTTTTTTTATCAATAAAAAATACTCTATTGCGGAAAATTATATAATGATGTGTTTCATTTTCAAAATCTGCATACCAGTTATGCTTAGAATCTAAGGCGCTGCTCAGCTCTTTCGCAATTTCATCAGCTTTGTCTTCTTGTATTTCAACACTATGCAATGTCCATTGCTCAATCCAAGGAGTCTTATGTTTTTCAGTTACTTCTTCAATTTTTGTGCTAACAATCTTCACTTTTTGAAGAATGCTTTTATCTTCAAGGCTCTCTTCGATTATCACGCCAATAAATTTTCCCATGAATAAAACACGTTACAGAAATTTATAATCCTTTGCTCAGCCATTATTCTTATCAACTTCAAGCTTGTCAATTCTTTCTAGCAGTCTTTCAAGCTTATATTCTAAATCATCTAATTTTACCTTCAGAGTGTTGAAATCAGATTTTTGGCTGTCATCTAAAGTCGGCGGACTTAGTGGATTAAGCCCGGAAGAATTGTCAAAAAATCCCCGAAGGGGATTAGTATCGCTTGCTGCCGCAGAGATATTTTGCTTATTGACCATATTTTCCAAAAATCCTAAGTTGGAAGTATTGCTTGGATTTATCATTTCTCCAGGAGAAGGAGCCAATTCAATAAATCCCGACTTGTTGACTTTCCACTGGCTCTTCTTTTCCAGCTGTTTTTTTATCAGCCCTTTTTTCTGCAACAGAGTAAAATCTATGTCTACTCCTCTTTTTTTGCCTAAAATCATCATCAATCTATGAATTGTATTTATTTAAATTCTTCTAAATCGCTAAGCAGCGCTAGCCTAATAGTTCTACTGCGTCATGCAATCTTTACTGCAAGAATATGCGTTTTCATTTGCAGAACAAACCCCGTCGCCGCATCTCACGCAAACAAATCTAGTATAATCTCCGATTTTCTGCACAGCTTGTAATCCAGCACAGCATTCAATCTCCCCCCATCTCCCGCCTTCATTTTCAAGCTTGCAGGTTCTTTTGCAAGATGGCGCCCTCAACAGCCTGAGGTTTGTAATCTTTCCACTAATCGTGTCATTAATCGCCAAAGAATACAGGTTTACATCAAATGGCACAATAACCCTGAACGCGCTTTCGTTTAATTCCTCAATTCCTCCGCTTGGTTCTATTCCTGAAAAATCATCCCAAAAAACAAAGCGCGAAGACTCTGCAGAATACTTCCCGAGCATTGCCCCTGTCTTGTTCTTTGTCATTATAATAAAATTAGGTTGATCATCGGGACTATATGACTTAACCATGTGAGCGTAATCTCCATAAAGGTTGCTCATGCTAATAATTGAAAAACTAGCTTGAAGAGGTTCTTGGGGCAGCGATCTTTCAGGGAGAGTTGCAACAGGAGTTTGAGGTTGCTGTTGCGGCGGAGCGGGGCTTGTGACAACTGGCTGCGGGGGAGTTGGAAGCGAATATGGTTTTATCTCATAAACAGATAATTCTATAGTGGAGGTTCTCGTTGGGAGAGGGATTGTGCCATAAGAAGCTTGGACGAACTTTATTTTTACAGATTTCGCCCGTATCGATTGATTGAAAGAAATGTTGGTTAATCTATATTCTTGGCTCTTATTTATTGTTGCATTTGAAAGAATTATTCTTTCAGGAGAAAGATCTGTTTCTCTGACAATAACATCAAATTTAATTGGCAAATAATTATAGATGCCAATATCACTCACTGCACCGATAGTTATGTTTATTCCATTTATGCAAAAAGAGTCGTTCATTGTAAATTCAAGCCATTCGTTGGCAAGGCCGTCTAGGCTGTTGACAGGTATCCCCCATATCGTGTGAGGATTGTTATCCAATGCGTTTGATGCCGCGCGCGTGTAAGATGAAGCACGAGCTGTAAGGCTCTGGTTGGTATACAACGGGCAAAGGGGCGCTTGGGGAGCAGGAGTTTGAGAACCGTGCGTCTGCAAATCAGGTGTCTTTGTTGCCCCAGCAGTTTGCGAAGGATTAAGAGATTCCATAGTTGCATTAACAGTTTCTTTGATTTCAAATTCTAAATAGCATTTTTCAACAGCATTGTCAGAAATGCAAGCGCTATCAACACACCCGCTTTTGCATAATTTAGTGACGCTAGCGTATCTGTTTCCCTTGCAATAATATTCTATCAAATTTCTCCCCAGACTATTGCAACTATCATTATACTGGGCTTCGTCTTTATGAAGAGGTTTTATGTAAACACTTCCTTTCACACCAAAAAACACCCCGCCGTCAGTGTCATTACAATATCTTGTATTTGAAAAAGACGTGCCATCAGAAGGCGATGCCAATATCGCCTTGCCCGTGATCATCCTAAAGAAAATAGGGCCAAGAAAAGACAATGCAAAGATTGCTAAAAAAACAATTAAAACTCGCATTCCTCTGCTTCTCTTCGTGCTTTTCTTAGTGATTTCAGGTTTAAAATGTTTTCTTGTTTGCATCTTTAGTTGTTTCATGATTTTTATTTTTTGATTTGCGATTTGACGCATTTTCTGTTTTGGCAAACCCAACCCTCGCCTTTGGGTTCTTGACAATGATAGTCAATTATGCACTCATCTGTTGATTTTATAGTGTCCATTTCAATACATTTATTTGTGTCTCCACCAATTCTCGCTACAATATAAATACAACTAATAACGTTAAACTTATCCCAACCAACGCTTGAAATGCTTTTGACAACACCAGAATTATCCCGATAGAGCAGACGGTAACAGCCCGCCATTATGCCGCTTACAGTAGATCTAAAATAACTCGGGTTTGTACAGCCTTGATAAGAAGGAAAAAACGCATTTTGGTTTTTTCGGCAATTCAGGAAATCATTTTCCCTCAATGTTCTAGGAGGGTTATAATTATATTCATCATTTAAGTCTGCAAAAGCATGCCCAAATTCGTGTAGATATGTTATTATAGTTTGAAAGTCTATTCTTATATTTTGTGAACCCTCATAAAAGCCTAAAAGATTTGAAAGTTTAAATTTTATCACGCTCGGCTTATCTCCATGAAAACAATATGAATTGTTCAATCCTATCACTGGATAAGTTACAGTACTTGGTAGAGCTTTTTCACTGCAACTCAAACCTGAACAGTAAAAATTTTTATCATTTTCAAGGACTTTTTCCCGATATGCTGCCAAATCAACATAATGAGAGAAACTATTCCTTCCTTCTAAATACTTAGCAAAAGGGTCAAGTTTTCTGAATCCTTCTTGTATGACAAAATTTATCCTTTGGATAAATACATCTGCGTACAAACCAGACGTTCCAGACTCAACTGTTCGCAGATTGAAAATATTATATTTACCAGAGCCAAACATATGCACGCAATTCGTCATCTTCGTGGTGATTTGCTGCGGTTTTTGAGGTATTGGCCTTCCAACTATTTTCCGCGTGTTTGTTTCAGAATTCCATCCAACATACTTCCAACCAGCCGCCCAACCAGTCGCATTTTTGACAGTAAAAACAATATCCTTGTTATTTACAATAGCATCAACCAATTGCTCCATCTTGTTTGTATCAGGAATAATTCCCATCTGCCCATTTGACCAGCCGCGGATTATCAGAGATTCCATTATTTGGTTATGTTCTAAATCAACAACCTCTTCAGTTTCGAGATTAGTATAATTGTATAAAACTTTTCCATCAACAGACAATTCGACAATCGGATTCCCAAATCCATTGAATGGGAACGAGCAATTAGCTGGAGATGGGAAAGTAAATATTAAAGCGATGTCATCAAAAGGGCTTACTAGCCCAGACGGCGTAAATTTTCTTGTTTTTTTTGTGTCATCTACATAACTTAAAGAAAAATCAACTCTCGATGCTATGGCATCATCAAGATTTAAGCCCCTAACATTTCTGTCATCATTATCCATACAATCGCCCCATCTCACTGTTCTTGGATTTGTTGGCATGCCCTCTTTTAGCGAGTATTTGTTTTCTTTGTTGTCAGTATAAACAATGCCGCTTGGCTCAAATTTATATGTAGTGGCAGAATAAGCTAGCAAACCATCTCCGTCGCTATCGGCCTCGTTTATATCTGGCACACACCCAAAATCCGTGCAGTGCCCAGCCACTTTACTATTTGTTGCCAGGTAGTAGGTTATACATCTCCCACTTGTTCTTGGCTTTTCTATGCAATAAACAGCATTTCCAGTTTCGTATGTCTGGAAAGTCTTACAATAATTTGGCCGAATCTTTTCTTCAGCTATTTGGCAAAGAGATTTTATATCTGCTTTTGCTGGAGGAAAAGAAGAAAAATAATAACTTTGTTCAGCTAAGGTGCAAGTCTTTGGGTTGCACCAATTTGAGGGGATGTCGAGATAGCTTTCGGGAACTTCGCCGCATCTGCCATGCTTATAATAGCAAATAAAACCATCAGAACAAGAACCTACACAATTATTCTCAGCATCAGCAATCTCACCAATGCGCTGCTCTGAAGGATATTCAAAATTAAAATTGGAGTTTTTCCAATCATAAAAAAGATCATTCTTCTGCTTGCTGCCCTCAAGTAGTTTTTTCAGCTCATCTACGCCATAAGCAGAAGCATTGCTCGTCATTAAGATGAAAATCAAGGCAGATAATACCAAAATGCAAAAAACAACGCTCTTTTTCATAACATTACTCGCCAAATGCAATTTATATACTTTTCAATCAAGAAACCTTTCCCAATTCTGGATTTTCCATAAATACATAACAAAGCATATGGCAGATGGTCATCTGAGCATCTTCTACAACCCCATAATGCTCTGAATTAATTACTATAACATTGTCTGCGATTTCAGCTAATTTCCCCTTTTTCCCCCCGACTAGGGCGATAGTTTGCAAGCCATGAGCTTTCGCCCATTCTGTTGCTTTAACTACATTTGGAGAATTTCCACTTACGCTTACCGTAAGCAATACATCTCCAGCTTTTGCATAATTTTCCAGCTGACGCACAAAAATATCTTCGTATAAATAGTCATTTCCAATAGCAGTCATCCATGCAACGTTGTCATTTAGAGAGAGAACGCGAAAGCGCCTCGAACTCTTGTCTGATGCACTCTTGCAAAGGTCGCATGCAAAATGTGAAATATTAGATGCGCTGCCGCCATTGCCGCATGCAAAAATCTGCCTGTCTTCTTTCAAAGCTTGGTGCAAGATATCAACAATCTTTACAAATTTTTCAACTGGGATATATTTGTAAACTTCTTGTTGTGCTTGCAGATAGCGTGAAGCCCAAGAGGATATTTTATCGTCCATGCCCATCAATTACAAATAAGGTATTTAAATTTTCTTGTAGGCCGCGCATTATGTTTATCTCTAAATAACCAAAAAGGCATAACAGAACGCCATCTAACAAAACTTTAAATAAAGCCAATTCTTTATTACAAATATAAAAGAGCATGGCTGTAGATATAAAAAATCTTGTTGCTGCGATAAACCCAAAGGTCTATTGCAAACCAGAAGTAAGAGACGAAGCCGTGAAGATATCAAAAGAAAAAGGATATCTCGCTGCTGCAGAAAAAGCAAAAATTATAGACGACACCTATCTTGAACTGGATGAATACAACGATAAATCTGTAATTTATAAAAACCCATTTAGTTTGCCGGGATTTAAAGCCCCTGTTGAAAAACACACTGCATATTATGATTCATTTGGAGAGTCACTAGAACCCCTTTATTTCTGGCTTATTGATACATTGCAGTCAGACCCCAGAATGGACAGAATAGACAAACTAGTAGACAATTTTGTTGCAGCACCAGGTTCTGGCCAGTTCTCTGAGATAGGCCAAAAAGCAACGAAAATGCAGGAAGAAGCAATGAAACTTTTAGCTTCAGCTAACACAGTATTGAAATCAATTATAAACATTATTTACGATTTAAAAGAATTTAAAATGCGTTTAAAGTTGTATGACAAAGTAAAGTCAAGCAAGCCAGAAGAAAAAAATTCAGCGATGATTTCTCTAAAGCAAATCTGGCTCGATACTGTTGATATGAAAAAAGGGAACACTGCTATAAAAGCAATGGCTCAGCAATATCAGTATGTAACATTAATTGATGCGTTTATGGCTATCCATGATTTAAAAGAATTGGAGAAAGATAATCCAAAAACAATTGACTTGAATGACAGAGTAAAAAGGATAATTCAACAAAGATTTGGAGAATTTCAAGATTGGCTAGAAGAATCTGGAAAAGAATTAAGAAAAAGATTTGAAATAGAAAAACTCTACCTAAAAAGCCAGGTAAATTCAATAAAAATATACGCAAGATGGGCTAAACCCTATCTAAAAGCAGCGCAGGCACTAGAGCAAAATGCATTTTCAGGTGTTTCGGGTAAACTATCTGATAGAGAAGCAAATTTGCGTACTGCTTTAGTCAATTCATTCAACACCTCTCTTATGGAGCTGGTAATTTTAGGGAAAGGAGAATATAAGCTTTCAGAAGATATAGACAAAGGCGACCTCCCCCCGATGGTTGTTACAGCTAAAAGAAGAATTTATTATCCTATGCAATTAGTTGAACTTGCTTTCAGAAGCGCTCCAGAAAGAACCCAACAGGGGGGCTATGGATATAGAGGAAAAGTTGATCTAATTTTTACAAGTTTTGCTTTGAATGACGATGAAATAAAGATATTAAAAGAAGAAATAGAAAAAGATGATTTAAATGATTTATTTAGAGTTATAGAAGGCGCAACTGACGAAAGCCTTGCTCAAATTGAGACAGACATAGCTGAACTGCTCGGAGATAAAAAAGAAGAGGAATCAAAAGAGAAAAAAGAGGAAGATACAAATCCTTTTTCAGCCCTGGCATCATTATTCAAAAAAGAAGAAAAGAAAGAAGAAAAAAAATCAGATAGCAAGGGCCCTAAAAAAATTGAACCTGACAACGATATAGAAAAGGTCATGCGTTCTCAAGCAATTATCAAGGCGCGGCAAGATTGCAGCAAACTTTACAACAATTTCAAAAAAAGCAAGGGCATGGCTGCCTAAAAAGATTTAGCATAATTTTTAAATATGTGATTTCAGGCAGGTTTAGAAAAAGCAGAAAATCAAGTTTATATATCTCCTCTTCGTTACTAATTAATGCCAAAAAAGCTTGGGGCAGCTAATAAAGAAAATAAAAAAGAGCAGAGGAACAAACCGCAGAATATTCCCCCTGAGATAAAAATTCCCGAATCTCTAGAAGCGATTATTTCTGAAAAGAAAATCAGAGATGCTAAAAAGAGATTTGATAAGAAAGCTGCAAAAACCTCGCATAAAAAAGAACAAAAAGCAGAAAATATTCTAAAAAAATTAGATAAAGCTAGCCTTGAAAACAATGTTAAGCTGCCCGAATTAAAGCCAGTTGAACAGGGCTCAATAAAAACAGAAGGCGCTACTGAAACTTCTCCAGAAGAAATACCTTTAGTTAGAGAAAGCCCCCCAAGATTAAAAATTATCTATGAAGATAACTCTGATGCTCAAATTCGAGCAACAAGCAGGGAAGAACCTCGCCAGCGGAAATATCAAGAAAGAGTAGAAGGGCCAACTCCAACACAAGTTCGGTCAGCAGGCCGGGACGAGGAAAACCGCCCAGGAGCTTATTCAACTCGAGCAATCTACGGAACCCCAGAACAAAAAAAGGAAAGGGTTTACACTATAGAAGAAAGAAGCTTCCAGATGGCAAATATACTCGCAGATAAGTCTCCACAGCCAGAAATAAGAAATCCTGATTTATTTTTTAATGAACGTTTAATGGAGAAAAAAACAGACTCTCATGAAGAATATTCATTGGATTTAAAAGAACAAAAAGCTCCCAAGCCAAAAAGAAGATATCCTTGGGAAGCTTAGGCAGATAGTTTGATTGATGCAGAGACTGGATAAACGAATTAATTTGTGTTCTACATCCAAGATAGGAAATGTCGCGATAGTTAATTTTAAGGGCTTATTATTAACATGGATAACTGTGTTGCTTATAACACTCAGAAAAGCGGTTATCTAGACAGAGAACTGCGCAGGTTATAGCTCTTTTTGCACGCAGTTCTCTCTAAATTGTCTGATTGAAATACCCTTAGCGCAAAGAACGAGATCTCTCTATGCTCTATGTTACTACTTACTAGTTTCTACAAACCGAAAGATTTAAATACTTAAATATGCTATGAAAAGTATGGCAAAGAAAAAGGCTGGCAGCAAAAAGGGAAAAAGCGAAGAAGACAAAGATGCTAGTGAAAAAGCTGAAAAAGCTGAAGAAGCTAAAAAAGGCCTGGTTGATTTACTTGCAGATTATGATAAAGGTTTAATTATAAATGACGGATTAAGAGACAGAGCAACTAGAAAGTCTGCTGAAGGCAGCAGATTTGATTTTTCTGGAAAAGATTATATTCAACAATATGCAGAGAAAAGAGGGCTAATTTACGAAGATGCTCAAAAGAGATTCGAAGATAAATTCTCAAAGCACGAAAGAGAAGCAATTTTTGGCGATCAGCATATTCTCAAAACAAAAGAATACAAAGCACGAGCAGCAAAATATGCAGCAGAGCATTTAGATGATTTATTCAGCGAAGAGAACCACAAAGGTCTTGTAAAAGCTCTGGAAGATTCTGAAAATGTTAAGAACATGACCGAGCTAGCTAGGGCAAGAAAAGACCCTGTCGCAGAATATGCTTTCAGAAAATACGCCCAATATGCTGAACTCAAGAAAGCACTAGACGCTTTTGAAGCTTATATAGCAGATAATAAGGACATTCCAGAAGATAAGAGAAAGGAAGGAAGAGAATTGCTCGCAGGAGTTCCTGGAGAGTTCGGAAGGGAAGTAGCAGGAAAGATAGTTGATGTTGCAGTTGAAAGAAAAATGAAAGAGCTCGAGGGCGGTTATGACGAAGAAGACTTGAAAGCTCTCGCAGAAATTGCACAAATTGAAGCAAGAATCGATCCTCTCGCAGAAGATGTTGTTGAAGCAATGAGAAGAACTTACAAGGAAGAGAAAGAAGACCTAGAAGCTAACAAGTACGGGGACAGAACTAAGTTGCTCGGTTATATGAGAGATAACGTTAAATATGCTTTAAGCAAGCCTAGAACAGTTGATGCAGGACTTGACATAATGTACAACGCCTTTACTGGAAAGTCTCTCGGAGACACGCCCTACAGAGATGCTTTTAAGAAAAAGTAAGCAAAATAAGGATTAATAAGTAAAGAGAGATATGAGAAGAAACCTTTTTAGCGCTCTGGCAGGATTGCTCTTTTACAGAGAATTCTGATGATTAAGGCATATTTTGTTCAGAATTCTTTGTCTAGACAATTCTGTTCGAGTATAATAAAATCAACAGAATTGTTTATAACAAGTTGTGGCCTGAATGTCCTTGCGAAGTAGAGTCTAAACCATATATTGTTATAGCACCCATTAGTGGGCGGCATAATCCTCTAAAAAGTTTAACTATTATGTTCTTATACAACAATGTTTTTATAAGCAGGAAATAAGAGTCTTTTATGACAGCAGTGAGCGATGTTGCATTAAAGCCCCGCCAAGCAGGACAATTTCTCGTAGCTCTTGGTTTAGAAGAAGCTGTTTTGAGCGACGGGGTTCTTCCCAGTCGCCCCGTGGCTGAGCGCGCGGCGGTCATGTCTGGAATAGTTGATAGACTTTTGGGAGAAGGGAAGTGGGATAAGGCTGTTAATATGGTTTTTGACCCTAAATCACCAGGGCGATTATTATTTGAGTGCCCCCCTGATTTTTCCCAGCGTCTTGTTGCTTCAGCACAAAAAGGAAGAGGAGGATATACTAAAAGTGATTCTCTAAAGCTCTTGGCAGAAAATGGAATGGGGGATAATGTTTGCCAGATTCTTGCAACAGGAGATTATAGTGCTGAAACACTTTCAGGTGTGTTGGATAAAGTTGGAGATAAATTGCAACCTCAACAAAGAGAAGAGGTTTATAGACTAATCGGGGAGAGAGCCGAAGCTGAACATAATTTTGAATTAGCTATAGAAAGTTTTCGGAATGCAAAAGACAGAAAAGGATTAAATAGAGTATTTAAAGCCTCTGTTTCACAGCAAAAAAAATACTCCCCACGCGATTTGTTTGAAAAACTTGTTTCTATTGCTCTTTCTGAACAAGACAGAGAAAAAAGGAAAGATATGCTTACTCAACTTGTAAGAAGCAAACTAACAATCAGCGCCCATGAAGGGGATATTACATACGCTACAACTTGCTTTGAACTTTTTAAGCAACATGGACTACCATTGAATCCCGGGGAAGTTGTGAGGTTATATGGTCATACTGCAAAGCAAGCTGGTTATGATGATTTTTTTCCTCACCAGGATGAAACAAGAGAAAAGGCGGCATTTGATGACGCGCGTTTAAAATTAAGGTGGGCTCAAATACATGTTGCTTCTAATCCCCGGCAAGCTTATTTTATGTTTAAAGCAATAGGTTATGAGGGGCCTGAAACAATAGCTGCCGCAAGAGGAGGAATTGCCTTGCCATATGGAAAACAAGATGACTATAAAAGATTAGGGCTCCGAGAGATAAAACCAAAACATTTGGAAACCCTTATGCTGTCTAGCCAATCTCCTCTTTCTGTAAAAATAGCTGTTGCGCGCCATCTTAAGGATGCTAATGAATTACAAAGCTTAAGTCAAACAGCAGCTCAAGCAGGAGAGCATCGAGAAGCATATCGTTTATGGGTGGAAACTGGGGGAGACCAAAATGCGTCTCATTTTGTTGCTAGTCGCGAAGCTCTCTGGCAAAAAGAATTGGCAGATGCTGGTGAACACAAAACAGCTCCAAGTTTTTGGTTTATTGATGGGAAAGATTCTGCCGGTACTGAAAGGGTTTTTGCATATTTTATGGAAAACAGAATGCACCAATCAGCTTTTGATTTCAGCGCGCATAGAGGCGACCAAAATCAAGCAGAAGTGGCGCGACAAGCATTTATTGATAGCAATCCTACCGGGGCGTATAATTATTTTTCTTATCGTTCTGAAGGCAAGGAGAGAGACCCAATCGGAGCAGAGAGGGCATTTGTGGCGTTAGCTAAGAGACATGGTTTGAGTGTAGAAGAAGCAAGAAGTTATCTGCCTCAGCCACATTAGCGATTCATTTTTGGTTAATACCATTCTGTCTTGCCATAGGGACAAAGCTTAGGCGGATTACAGAATTAGAGTAAAAAATTTATTAGGCGATTAGTCATTTTTCTGACTAAAATACCATTAATTTAATCAATAGATAACTCATAAAAATAAAAATTAATAGAGATATCATCGACAAATCTCATTAAAAAGAAAAAGATTAGTCTGTTAAATCCACAATCACCATTTATTAATTATCTTACATCTGTTGATGATAAAACACTCACGGGAAATAATATTTTGTCATCTGGTGCAATGTAGTCCTGCCACAGGGTTCTTATTTCTTATTTTTCTCAGACTCTAGAATTTTAGCAATAATGTTTGTCATATCAGTGATAAACTTCTCAGCTTTTTCTTGCCAGATATCTATTTCTGTGCCTTTGACATTTTTTATCTCTCCGTGCATTACAGATTTATGGAGCAGATAAAGGTCTCGCAATCCTCGAACTGAATTAATGTCTAACATGCCTCGGTCTACAAAAGCATCTTTTAAAAGCAGGGGAATGTGCTCTGGACTTGGGGGCACTTTTCCAGCTGTTATAAGCGCAGCTTGAGCAGAATCAATCATTGACCAGTAAATTCCTTCTATTGCTCCGATTTCCGCTGATTTGCTTCTGGCAAGATGCATTGGCGCTCTTTGGAGAGAAGCATAAACTGCTTCAGGAGTTGAACGGATTTTTCCCTGAGCTAGTAGAGCTTTAATTGGAAGAAAGAAACCTCCGCTGTCTATTAACGGTTCTCCATATCTCAAGATATTTATTATAACAGGGTCGCCATACAGAAGGTCTTGCCACCACGTTGTTAATTTTACAGTGTTTATATGCAAGTCATTATTATACTTATTTGCAGCTATTAACTTAGCCAGTTCTTCTCGATACCATGCAATTAGCTCCATATCCCAGTTTATAGATGCATCGTCTACTATAAGGACAATATCAATATCTGAGCCAACAGTTGCAGAATGTTTTGTCTGAGAGCCAAACAAAATAGAGGCTTTTACTAATTTGTCAAATTTTTTATGCACTTGCATTGCAAACTCCATCGCGACATCTTTTTCATTTGTAAATTGTGAAGCAGGGTACTCATCCTCTTGCTCAGGCTCTTTTTTATTTCCCTCTTTTTTAGCATCCATTGTTATTCTAGGTTAGCGTTGTTTTTAAATTTTTACTATGTCAAGAATTGCATTTTCTAAAACTAGTTGCTTTAGTGGTGAGATACAGAAATGCAATTCTTGAGCATGCGTTTTTATAGCTATTTAACTAGCAATACGACTATTTTTAAATATATAATCTTTTCTTAGTTCATGAATCGCCAGGTTATTATTGATAAATGCAAGCTTCTTTTAGAGGCTTATAAAGAAGGCGGGCTGGGGCAGACACGAATGCCTGAAGATTCTAACCCTGCTTTTAAAGATGAAGAACAAGAGGTAAGATTAGCTTATTTTTCTTTGCCGATGGCTTTAAACTATCAAAGAAACAGTTATGCTCTTTGGGAAGCTGCATTAAAAACCTATCAAGACGAGAAGACAAAAGATGTCTTTGATGTTGCAAAAGCAAGTCAGACAGATTTTGAGAAATTAAAAAACAGCCTTCTGAAGTATAAATTAGCTTTACAGCCAAACAAGCATACAAGCACTTGGCAGGCTATTGCGAAAACAGTTTATTCTAATTTTGGCTCTTTTGTTGGCTTGTTTGAAAAAGCTGAAAAAGACTATCTGAAATTAAAAGAAATTGTTCAAAATAAACATAAGAAAGGGTTTCCCTACTTGTCAGGTCCGAAGATATTTAATTATTGGTCTTTTATTATGAAAGAATACGGAAAAATCGATTTAAAAAATTCTCATTTTATTGAAATTGCACCAGATACACATATAACGCAAGGCTCTGTTGTTTTAGGAGTTATAACTGAAGAAGAAGCTGAAAAACTCTCAAAACAAACAATTTCTGAAAGATGGAGAGAGATACTGAAAGATTCTGGCATAAACCCTATTGATATGCATCCTCCTCTTTGGTTCTGGAGCAGAAACGGATTTATTTTTAAGCTATAGGGCAACTTTTTTAAGGATATAAATAGATTTACGTCCGGCCCATTTATCATTTATTTTATTCAAATCAAAAGAATAAACTAATTTAAGCGACAATTTGAAATTTTTTGATTTTTTCATAATTACATATCCATCTTGGCGAAATTTTGCCTTCGCAATCCTTATATTTTCATAATTTTTTAATATGTTTGAAATTAGAATTTTTTTTTCGCCATTCCAGATTTCCCATCTATGCTGATATTCTGGGGGGTATTTTCTTTCTTCATCCTGGATGTCGCATACAAAAAGTCCGCATTTTGCAAGAATTCTATGTGCCTCCTGAAGAAAGAAGGCTTTATCTTCTATATACTGAATAGTTGCTTGGCTAAAAATCAAATCAAAATAATCATTTTTAAATGGCATTTTCTTGCCCGCGTCAAGAATATATAATCTCGGAAGTAAATTTTCAACCTCCCCTTTAGAACCAAGTTTTTGATTTAATGCGTATTTTTTTATTAACTTTAAATTCCAGGGAGGTTCGGCATTTATTCCAAATGTTTCTACCTTCTCTCCAAACAATTTTTTTAATTCAATTATTGCTCTTCCATAACCACATCCAACTTCCAGAATTTTTATCTTTTTTTTATTTTTTAGCAATATTTCAACTTCTTTTGTTATGTCTCCTATTCTGTCTTTTGCTTCTTTAAGCCCTCGTGTTCTAGACCATTTCCAAGCTAATATTCTCGATTTTCCTTTTTTTTCAAAACAATACAAGGCCATTTTATTCCATCGGGGCTCCGGAGAGCCTGCTCTTGCCAGCCATTTAGCCGCCGAGTTCTACTGGCAGATTTGCAAATCCCGCGCCGTACATTGAATGATGTACCTCAGGGTTCATGCCATATCCTGAGAAATAACCGCCAGATGTGAAGGCTGCTTTATTCCAGTAAGGAGCCATTTGCATTGCATAAATAGGAGAGCCAAAAGCTGCGAGAGATTCTTGAACAGGCATTGTTTTAAAGTGCTGGTACCAGTCTCCCGCTTCTATTATTTTTTTTACTTTTTCATTATATTTGTCAAGTATCTCCATGTGCTTTTTTGTCGGCACATTGCCCATGCCCATCGGCAACTCTGTATGTTCCATTCCGAAATTATCTGAGAGGTGAATTTTGTTTACAAAAGGAGCTATCTATTTAGTTTG
>Ga0233423_10000448_pt1 | contig 22133 bp, 19 predicted proteins | sample Watercolumn_Mata_FD_180713 | JGI IMG/M metagenome (GOLD analysis project Ga0233423, IMG submission 180713) | Freshwater microbial communities from Lake Matano, South Sulawesi, Indonesia - Watercolumn_Matano_2014_112_MG | ecosystem: Environmental > Aquatic > Freshwater > Lake | place: Indonesia...
TTTTAAAAGTCCAAGGTTGAATTTCATATTTATATTATAGGAGGTAAGCAACAGCAAATCCAATTTGACCAGTAATAAGCATAAGATACATATGGATCCAAGAAATGTTATTCTTTTCTAAAGCAAGCTCTTGCGGGTTTTTCTTAATTAACCTGGCAATATACAGACCCCAGATACTTAAAAGCGTCAAAGGCAGCGTTGTTACTCTGACGACGCCAGCAATAATTCCTAACGGAATAAGCAAAAAGGGGAGATAAAAAAACGGAGAAATTATTTGTGACGTTATTTTTGGACCATATATAACTGGCAGAGTCCTTATTCCGAATTGCCTATCCCCTTTTATGTCGCTAAAGTCTTTTGTAGTTGCAGCGCCAACAAGATATAAGGCGAATATCAACCCTATAAACCATGGTTCAATATTGAGTAGCGACTTACTGATACTCCATCCAGCGACGATCAAAAGCATCCCTCTTGGCAAAGCGATAAAAATATTACTTAAAAAAGGATGCTTTTTAATCCTAAACGGGGGGGCAGAATAACAGAAAGAAATAATCGCGGTTATTGATATAATCAAAAATAATTTTAAGCTCACCACTAGCGAAAGAATCAACGCGCTGAAATAAAGCATAAACGAAAAATTTAATATGCTCCTCCCAGAGATTTCTCCAGAAGGAAAAGGCCTAAAAGGTTTGTTAATTCTATCTATATCTAAATCAAAATATTGATTAATTACATTAGAGCCTGCATTAAGTATTGTTGCGGACGAAGCACCCAATAAACATGATAAGGCTGGTATGGACTTAGATGCAATTATCGCTCCGCATAAGAAACCAACTATAGGCGCCACTAACGTAAATGGCCTGACAAGTCTCAGATAAATCTTTAGTCTAGATATCCCTTTGATGATAAGAACATTCACGGCGGCTAGAAATGGATTGAATAAATCTCGACCCTGCCTTAATAGACAAACATCATCTTTGAAAATTGATACCTTGAATATCTGTTGAGCTTACATCTATATCTTGGCAAAATGGCGGCTCTGTATTTCCTGTCCTAAAAAAACAAATAATTGATGGCCCTAAATTAATAGGGACATCAAGGCTAAAATCAACAGACTCACCTGTATAATTAATGATTGTCTTAGCGGTAATGGGAGGGAAATCTCCGGCATATTTTATCTTTTTTTGATCGGCTTGAGTAGCAATTTGGATTTCAATTGGGCCTCTATAATCCGAACAATTAACATTACCAGAGACCCTAACGGTAGTATCGCTATAGCGCTCCATAGCTGTCTTGGTCTTTTCCAAGGATAAATAGATATTCTGCTTGCCTCCTTTAGCTATGGTTATCTTATTGCTTATAGCCCTATATAATCTGTTTGATGAACCAGCGCTAACGACATCTAACACTACCTGGGTGGATTTGGGGACTTTAAAGGAATAGCGGGTCCAGAATTCCTTATTATCCCTCTTTATCTCAAATGTCTTAGTGTCTATTCGATTGCCGGAAGCATCGGAAATAAAACATGTGGCCCGGAAAGAATCTACACTGTTATCTGAACATGTAATTGCCATAGAAATAACGGGCTCCTGAGGTACCATATTACAACCGAGAATTAGAGATAGAACGATCAGTAGCGACGCAGTATTTTTCCTAATATACATTTTTACCTCCCGCGTTTGTGAAAAAATTTATCTATCAATATTGTTATTCTTAAATACCTTGAATGAATGATTATAAAAAGTACCGTAAATACTAAAAAAATTACGTTGCGGAGTAGGGAATAACGGTTTGAATTCTCTATCCAGTGTAAATTTATCTCCGATATATTTATATAGTGGTTTCAATTTTACGGGTATAGCACGTGTAGTATCAATTATAACATAATCAAATTTATTATCATTAAAAAAAATGTCCGGTTCAAGGTTGCTCCTCCAATCAATAATAGTAACCTTATAAGGCAGCTGCTGATCATAGAATAACAACGGTTCAAGCTTATCGGAACCGCTTAAATCATCCCCATCGAATAAAACAGAACTACCATTAGGGATATTCTTTAATACCCACTTTTTTATCTCTTCGTCTACAGGTTTTTGGGAAATCCAATGTTTATAATAAATAGTTTCTTGAAATGAAGGTAAAATAACAAAAAGGAGTGCTGTATAGAAGACCAAAACAATTTTTCCGCGTGAGCTGATCTTTTGGTAAATAAATAACAGAAAATTAACCGCCAATAATATCATAAATGGAATTGCCGGTAGAAAGTATTTAATTATAGCATTATAAAAAATGCCGATAAATAAATAGTAAGTTAACGGCAAAATTAAAATCAGCAAGTCTTTTCTGCTATGCCTAATTAAACTAAATAATAGACCTAAAATAGTCAAAATGAACATGCCTGGTCCTACCCCATAGATAAGAGCGGCTGGATAGCTTATCCAGCCCCTCGCCTGAGACAATACTTGGTAAATTGTGTTATAACTAGATACGGGTTGGCTGTAATTCTTGATAAAGAATTGTACGGTATTAATAACATCTCTGGGGCTAGTTATCATAAACGGCAAACACGTAACAAGAAAAACTCCAGAAATTATGGCAATACTAAGATAAAGATATTTATCATCGCTTTTTTCTTTCCTGCTAAAAAAATGGGCTAATAATAAAGGCCCTATGCAGAAAATACCAAAATATTTTATTGCTGCGGCCAAACCGATAAATAATCCGGCAAAAATATAATATTTTTTTTGGTTACCAAATAGAAAAATTTTACATATATACAAAAAGGCTAGGCATATAAAGAGTAACTGGAGGTTGTCTGGGCCAACTGCATCAGTAGAAGTATAGATATGTAGCGGTGCAACCGCTAAGAATAATGCAGAGATTAAACCGGCTTTATTATTAAAGAGGTTCCGCGCAATTAAAAATACGGCGGAAACGGTTAGGGTGCCAATGATAGCCGTTAGCAACCTGTGGATAAATAAAACCCTTATAAAATCTATGCTGTAGTCGACGTTAAAAGCATTGATTAAATCCGCAAATTTTTTAAAATGCCCCCCTACTAAATTAAACAAAAAATATATCCCATTTATGAAAGATAGGTAGAGATCAAAAAGTGGTGGATAATTAAACCTTTTAATATGCGAGACTTCTCCCGTTAGAATCATTTTAAGATATGCTGGCTCTTCAAAGAAAAGCCCACCGTGAAGATGATGGTCAATTTTATGTATTCTCAAAAAAAAGCTTAGTAAAACTATAAGAAATAAAATTATATTTATAATATATTTTTCTTTTGAAAGACCGCTCATCTTCCTCTCAGAATTTCGTCTGTTGTCCATTATTGAATAGAAAACATGGATGCAACTTGCCAAAATTTATGTTAGTATAATTTATTTCCACGCCGGCCTATTGGATCAAAACCAAATAATCTCTCCAAGCGGCCAGGGATCTTTTCAGAAAGGTCGGATAAGGTGGCTACGGCTAATGTTAATTTCTCATTAAAAAGGGCACAGCTTTTTTTATGCGGCAAGGCGGGATCGCCGTTAAAAAAATAATTAACATTCAGGCAGGAGCCCGTAGAACGGCAAAGGTTAAATAATTCGCAATTCTTCTGGCAATATTCAAACCGTTTATTCGTCTTTTCAATAAACTTTTTATATTTATCCCTAGGGATACCGTAATCTACATGGCCTAACCTGAATTCGTCTATACCTAGAAACGAAGTGCATGGATAAATCCATCCATCAATGCCTACTGCAATTTGTCCTTTGGCAGCCGGGCATCCTCCTGAAACTTCACGGTTATAGTATAATCTTTGCATTAGTTTGAAGAAGCGGTTAAAGAACGTTTTGCTGTAATCTAACTTTCCGGAAACAACATTATCGATGTAACACACTGCTAATTTTTGATAAGCCTCGTAGAGAACTTTATAATCTTCTTTTGAATTAAAAAAGCTGGATTCTTGTTCGGGTAGAATCTTATGGCATGCATCTTCGCTCTCAAAAATTTCAATTCTCTCAAAACCCAAACTTTTTAGGTTTTCATACAGTTTTACCATATCGGGGAAAAATGGAGTTACCGTAGTACGGCCTACTAACCTTTTCATAATTCTCTTGGGCATCTTCTTGAGATTCGACAAAATTGTATCAAAACTACCACTACGGTCAATAAACGGCCGGTTGTTGTCGTGTATAGCCTTGGGCCCATCAATACTAACTGCAATTTGTACCCCTTTATTAAGTAATCCTTTGGCCGCTTTGGGAGTTAACAACGTGCCGTTTGTTGCTAATAAAAAATGGAAGTTTGCTTTCCATTTTGATTGATTCGACCTACAGTAATCTACTGTCGCATTAAGCGTATCAAGATTTAATAAAGGTTCTCCGCCATAAAAATCCACTACGAGATTATTATCTTTTCCGTGCAACTTAACCAAAGTATCGACTGCTTTTAACGCGGTCTCTACCGTCATCTTACCGTCATTACAGTTTTTCCCGTAGTTTTTTACCTTACCATTTAAAAATCGCCTATTGGAATATCTACCGTGGTCATTCCAGCAATAGATACAACGGAGATTACAGTCCGAGGTTAAATTCAAAGTTAAATCAGTCACACAGGAGGATAAATTTTTACCAGCCGCTACTGGTACACTTTGTTTAGGGTAAGGGAAAGATTTAATTACAGAGCGTGAGATATTAAGGTCCTCTGCTAGTGCTGCGATTTTTTGCTTAGAAATAGCAGCATCGGATAGCAAAATCCTCTTCTTCCATTTTTTTAGTAAGTAATATGTTTTTGGAGGCAGGTCGTAAAAATCCCCTGTAGCGGTAGAAATACCTATATAGCGGCCTAGCTTATGTACTAAAACGATTGGCGAAATTCTCTTGATAATAATTTACCTCAAAAGAAGAATAGTAAGGATCTTGATAGCTTTTTCTTATGTGGTTTTATTCCTTATTTAATGTGGGCGCTAGAATGTCTCAACAGGTAGTAAACTTACCACAACACCCTGCCTGATCGACAGTAACGAGAAAGTTTTTTCTTGGCTTTCGTAGTTTTATTTACCTTTTTAATCTTCATGATTTCACCTCCAAAAAAATTATACTACTAATAAAATTTAATGCAATAAAAAAATCTCTGAAAGATCCAGCTTAAAGGTTTCTATAATAATTATATACGGATAATACTATAGCAGAAATTAATTTTTTTGCCGGTTTAGCAAATTTATACTCATGCTTAACCAAAACGCAGATAAGAAAGTTGCCTGTTGGAGTATAAACGATGCCTGCATCGTGACAAATATATCTTTCTAATCCTGTTTTGTGCGCAACGAAAATCCCGTCCTTAGGAAGATACTTGGGAATACGGTCATTGATCTTCTGTTGACCAAGCAGCAAAAGGCACTCATCAGATATCTCCTGATTTAAAAACTGCCTGTGGTAAAGTTTTCTAAATATATATGCCATATCAAAAGCAGTAGTGTAATTCTCTATTCCATCCTTTCTCCCTTTAAAATCCAGCATGTTACGCGAGATATTAGTATTTTTTAACCCCATTTTCTTAAAATAGACATTTAAAATATCAAATCCCAATAAATCTATCAATGCGTTTGTAGCGGAGTTATCACTTAAAGCAATCATTGGATAAAATAAGTCTCCCACTAAAAATTGGGAACCAATAGGATAGTTTCCAAGCAGCTTTGAACCAGATACTTTTTCACCTGACCCCAATCGGATGCTATCTTTAAAGCTAACTCTACCGTCTTGCGCTGCATAAAAATAGGAAAGCAGAATAGGGACTTTCACTAAGCTTGCTGAAGGAATTAAGGCATTCTCGTTAGATGAAATTACCCAACCTGTATCTAAATCCTCTACAACCAACCCTACTTGTCCCTTGAAATGTTCTATCCTGTTTTCCAATGTTTTTTTTAAACGCACCCACTCCTCTTTTCTCTTATTTAAAATACCCTGTTTGCTATTCAGATTTTCTTTATATATTTTAAATGAAAAAAATGTTAGTGCGCCAAAAACGATAAAAAGAATTATTAAAATTTTTGTTCTCATATAATAGATAAGTTATATGTTTTTTGCTTTATTAACTGAAGTCAAGGAGGGTTATATAAATCTACCTATTCCTATCAACTATCCGCTCAATATCACCTTTAGAAAACATGACGCTACCCTTGGAATTACCTATATTTATTTCTAAAACTATCCTATCCTTAGTTTCATTTATAATAACTCCTTCAAAATGTCGACCGTTTTTTAAATATACTGTCTGTGTCGTCTGGAATTTCATTTCTCTGTTGATAGACTTAAATTGTTCCCTTAGGTCATCAATCTTTTGTTCGATAAAAACCTGCCTTTGATTGGATAACCCTTTGGCCTTTTCCAGACTTTCCAGTGCACTCTGGTACTCCTTAAGATTTTCTTGTATGTTCGCTAAAGTCAAATACGCTTCACGGTAATCCGGCTTAGCCTCCAATACTTTATCTATCAGAGCTTTTGCCTTAGCATATTGGCCTAAACCATTGTACGCATAGGCAATGCTGTTTAAAAGTACCAGGTCGCCGGGGGTCGTTAAAAGCTTCAGTTGGCAAGAATCAATCTCTTTCTGATACTCTGCGAATGCCTCTTTATTGTTGCCGTCTTTCTTATAAATATCGGCCAGATCATTGTGTACGTTCAGATAGTTTGGCTGTTCTTGGGTTATCTTTTTATATTCCAAGGCGCTCTCTTTTATCCTGCCCGCATCCCTGTATAAACTGGCCAGGCTATATCGGAAATTTATGTTTTGAGGGTCTAACTTTAAAGCTTGTTCCAAGAACAAGATGGCCTGCGAGTATTCTTCTAGGTTCATAAAAGATAGGCCTAAATTACTAAGAATAACCGGGTCTTGGCTGTTGATTAACAACGCCTTTTTGTATTCACCGATAGCTTTAACAAAATCTTTTTTTGCAAAATATATATCCCCCAACAACTTGTGGGTAAACAGAAATTCGCTATCAAGACGGTCGGCCTTATTTAATATATCCAGTGCCTCATCATATTTATGTTCGGAGTAATAAAAATAACCGAGTGTGTAATAGGTGAATACAAAATCCGGATCAATCCTAAGTGCTCTATTTAATAATTCATAACCCTTTGATTTTTCTCCGGACGAAAAGGCATCAACTCCACTATTTATAAAATATGCCACCTCTTTAAAAGAGGCTAGCTTTATTAACTCCTTGACATCTTGGCTGTTCGATACATTAGCCTCTGCTTCTTTTAACAGGGAAGTTGCTTCCTGAAATTCTCCTTTACGAAAGTAGATGTCAACCAACGCTTCGTAACCCCAAAGAAAATGCGCATCCAGCTCGATCGCCTTTTTATATTCTTTGATTGCTTTTTCTATCTGATTATCCGCATCATAGGCATTAGCAAGGCTATAATGAGTTTTGCTCAACAAGGGGCTAACCTTAATTGATTTATTGAAGCTGTCTATGGCTTTGTCGTATAAATTATTCTCAAGAAAACTGCATCCGCGATTATAATAAAATGCGGCCAGCTTATTCTTGCCGACAAATAAAAGAAACGCAAACAAAACCGGAAGAATTAATAGTTCGACGGCTATTTTTATCTTACGAGGATACAACACAGGGACATTATACAGTATGACACCAGAATATCAAGAAATTTACCCAAATATCTAAGATGAGGATTTAGAAAATGGCAACGTCTCTATAAATAAAAACGCTTGTAGGATAATAATGGATATATATAATATAGTCGGTTAACATATTTTAAACTAAGTAATAACCTCTAGCAAAAAATACTTAAGCATGATTTATGCCTTAGTTAGCGTATTAGCTTTTATAAGCGAGTATCTTGATTCTGGTTTAGGTATGGGGTACGGAACTGCACTTACTCCGATTTTAATAATCATTGGTTTTGAACCGTTAAGAGTGATCCCGGCGGTGCTTATTTCACAGTTATTTACGGATATTGCCGCTTGCATATCGCACCATAGTTTGAAAAATGTTAATTTCAGGATAGGTACGAACGACCTTAAGGCAGCGCTACTATTGGGAGTACTTAGTTCCGTCGGGGTTACTATCGCGGTGATTACGGCAATAAAAATTCCAAAGAATATTTTGACGTTTTATATAGGTTTTCTTGTCTTTATTATGGGCTGTTTGGTTATTTATACAATTAAAAGACCGATGCGTTTTGCCTGGGGAAGGCTTTTGGGAATAGGAATCTTGGCTTCTTTTAACAAAGGCATATCAGGAGGCGGCTATGGTCCATTGGTTATGGGCGGACAATTAGTTTGCGGCCTAAATGTAAAGAACGCCGTCGGGATAACCGCTTTTTCAGAAGCAATAACGTGTCTTGTTGGCTTCTCCGTTTATCTAATTACAAACAAAGCCATAGATTGGAAATTAACAGGTTTCTTAATAGCCAGCGCAATATTGGCTGTTCCTGTTGCAGCGTTTACAGTAAAAAAAGCACCTATGGATTCTTTGAGGCGCTATATCGGTCTACTTATGATTGTCCTCGGTGTGTTTACTATTCTAAAAATAACCTCTGGAAGTTAAATTAATGCAACGTGGCTTTTTAGCCTGCTTATCGCCTTAAACCCTTCAAACCACAATAAACTTGCAATCCCACTGGCAAAAGCAATTGATAAATCGAATGCGGACAAAACCGAAAAATGGAAAAGAGCACGCAAAGCTGGAAGATAAATAACCAGAAGCAAAGCGCCCATCGCTGCCAAAATTACAAACCACAACGCCTTATTCTTTAACTGAATAATTTCCGTTAAATTATTAGGCCGTGAAAGACTAGTTATAATTAACATTACATTGGCAAATACTAAAGTAGCAAAAGATAGAGTGCGCGCTTCTAACTCTCCCTTCTTTGAATGGAACGCTAATATAAATACCAGAAATACTACTGTTAATATACTGAGCCCGCGCATAAGACTAAAGATAAAAGACTGTCTGCCAAAGAGAGGTTCGTCTAAATTACGCGGTGGCCTCATCATAATATTTTTTTCTTCCGCACAGGATTCAAAAACTGTGGAACAGGCAGGATCAATAATTAATTCTAAAAAAGCAATATGTGCCGGTAATAATGCTATGGGTAAATTAAATAAAATCGGCAGGAATGACATCCCGGCGATGGGCACGTGTATTGCAAAAATATAAGCTATCGCCTTTTTTAGATTATCAAATATCCTTCTTCCCAGTCTTACCGCCTGTACTATAGATGAGAAATCATCGTTAAGCAAAACCAGCGCCGATGCCTCGCGCGCAACATCTGTGCCCCGCTCTCCCATGGCAATACCGATATTGGCTGATTTTAAGGCGGGGGCATCATTAATTCCATCCCCGGTCATCGCCACAACCTCTTTGTTAGCTTTCAATGCATCAACAATAAGCAGTTTCTGTTCGGGGACCACCCGGGCAAATATATTGATTGTTTTTATTTTCTCTTTGAGTTCAAGGTGACTTATGCTCTTTAACTCCGAACCAGTTATGTAAGCAGTGGGATTCTTCAAGCCGATTTCCTTAGCAATATTAATGGCAGTGCCTGGATAGTCTCCGGTAATCATAACTATGCGCATCCCTGCCTCATAGGCTTCTTTAACACCAAAAGAAACATTCGGCCGCACCGGATCGACGAAACCTAACAACCCAACAAACTTAAATACAAAATCATGCTGTAAATCTGGCAGTTGACTTTTACTAAAAGTTGCCTTGGCCACGCCTAAAATACGTAATCCTCGGCTAGCCATTTTCTCTATATATTTAACTAGTCCTTCATGTTGCTCTTTATTAAAATGGCACAGATCCGCAATTGCTTCCGGAGAGCCCTTAGCTGCAATAACATAATTTTGCTTATCCGGAGATTCCCAAACGTGAGATAAAGCAAGCAGCTGTCTTGATAAAGGATATTCTTTTACTATCTTCCAGTTATTGTGTATGTGCTCTGAACCTGATAGATAGAATTCTCCCAAGCGCTTTACTTCTTTTTCTATCGGGTCAAATGGGTCTTTCTGGCTGGCTAAAATACTATACTCTATAATATCATGTACTGCTTCCGGTAAACTAGCGGATATCTCTGTACCAACATCATAAATAATGCCGTCGACGCAAAGAGAGGTCAAATGCATAGCATTTAAAGTAAGTGTTCCTGTCTTATCCGTACATAAAACCGTCGCGGCTCCTAGGGTTTCTATAGCCGGGGTGTGCCTGGTAAGAACTTGGCTTTTGGATATCCTCCAAGCCCCTAAAGTAAGAAAAATAATTAAAACTACCGGAAACTCTTCGGGTAACATAGCCATGCTCAAAGTCAAGCCAGAAAGAATTCCTTTTAACCAATCGCTTCTGGAGATCCCGTAAATTATAGTCACTAACAAGCAAAGCGTCAGACCAATAATAGAAAGATTGCGCACAATTCTTCTTGTTTCTTTCTGTAATAGAGTGTCGTCTTGACGGATATTCTGCAATGCGCGACCAATTTTGCCCATTTCGGTTTGCGAACCAATAGAGGTAACCCTCGCCATGCCCCATCCTTGGACAACTAGCGTTCCAGAATAAACAAAAGCTAAATCATCGCCTCCTGGGCTTTTGTATAGTTGCTGTTTATTCCATTCGGTTTTACGCACGGCTATAGATTCACCGGTTAACAATGATTCATCAACCAACAAATTAGAGCAGGATAAAACCAGAGCGTCTGCCGACACACGGTCTCCTTCTTTAAGGATAATAGTATCTCCTTTGACCACTTCTCTTCCGGCAATTCTTTTCTGTAAGCCATCGCGAATAACCAATGCCCTTGGGCTGGAGAGGTCACGCAAGGCCTCAAGGGTCCTTTCGGTTCTTCTTTCTTGATAAAAAGTAATGCCTACTACAACCAAAACAAAAGTAAGTAGCATCAAGGCATCTGACATTTCTCCCAAAAATAGATAAATTAATCCGCTTCCAATGAGTAAAAACAACATCGGTTCTTTTATTACGTTAAAAAATATCAAAAAGATATTGCGCTTCTTTTGAGAAGGAATTTCGTTATAACCGTATTTCTTTAAGTTTTCTAAAGCGGATTTTTCAGAAAGGCCTTTAATGTTTCCGAGATTCTCATCGCTTAACATTTTAAGCACCGAATAAATTCATTGCTTACCCCCAAAGATGAGTTTTATAGGCAGGATACCGATCTCCCAGATCCCTTTTGACCCAATCTTTGCTGTGTTCCAAGCCGAATCTACAGTATTTCCTATCGCTGAAAGGACAGGCACTACAGTCAAATTAATAAGTTTACCGATATCCGTATTCTGAATGGCTTTATAGATAATCATCCTCACAACTTCGTTTTCATCTTTTAGCCCGACAAATGCCGCGTTATTGATACCAATAACATATTTAGTTTTTTTTCTAACTGGACCGCTATCGTCTATATAATTAACTTCGCCAATACTTAAAATGACAACATCCACATAGAAAGGAGTCGGCGTATCTCCTCCAGCCTCCTCTTGCTTAATCGGAACAAGCTCTTTTAAATTTATCTTTCTGGATTTATTTTTTATAATATTCAGGCGTTTTAAATCAACGGCTACCAGATAAATATTTGGTTTTGGCCGTGTCAGTACTTCGATGGGGTCAAAAACAAAATGCAGGTATTTCAGATAAGCCAGCTCAGTGTCGCTAAATCCTTTTGGGTTATGTATAGTTACTCCTTTTAAAGCAATATGCGCAAGCAGAGGAGAAAACGTAATTTCTTCGATCGTAACATTAATACCAAGAGTATGCTCTATTTCGTTTTCTACTATATCCTTTATCCTCATATGTTTTGCTACAAACAAAGCACTGGATGTCAGAATGATGATAAATAGTGATATAATACCGAGTACAAAGATTATTTGTTTTAAAATTTTCATTGCCATTCTATTCTTTTGTATAGTAAAATATTCTTATGAAACAAGAATATGCCGCTTTATTGCTAATAGTTCTATTGCTTGTAACTTCTTTAAAAGCGGAGGAAAATGAAGAAAAAAGTATTACCGGTACGATAGTTCATCTAGACTGGGTTGGTTCTGTTGTTACCGTACGATATTATCCTACTTCTGGCTCTAATGCCACCCAGCTATATTATCCTTCCAATGCCGATGCCGATGAAATTAATTTAATAATTACCGACAACTCAATTATATACAGGGGCACCCAAACCATTTCCTTCGGTGATATCCTGTTATCTGATCCGGTTACTGTCACTTATTACGATGACGGATTTAGCGGGTTAAAAATCAAACGCCTTACTGATTTGAATACGGCTAGCACTTAATGTTATTCCTGCACTGCCGCAATATTAAGCCGGGTTACTCCCAAGCCACTTAAGATATCTAAAATATTCACTACTTGTTTAAAGCGCACGAGCTTATCTGCGCGTAATACCACTGTAAGGCGAGGATTATTCTTATGTCTTAAAGAGACCTTATCTTTAAGTTCCCTGGTAGTGACTAATTCTTTGTCCAGATAAAGCACCCCTTCGTTGGTTAAAGTGATGGAAATCTGCTCCTCTTCGCCCATCGGAGTTGTATTTGATGCCTTAGGTAACTTTATTTCCAGTTTTTGCGCCCGAAAAGGCTCAAAGGTATACAGCAGACTAAAAGAAATGAAAAAGAAAATAAACATGTTTAGCACAATATCCGTCATTGCCACAGATTCAAGACTCAACATATAATTACGCTTGGTGGAAATTTTCATTTTTTATCACTTAGCAATTTTTCTTCCGAAAGTATTTCTATCAGTTGTATAGCATAATTATTAAGATCATTGGCAACATATTTTATTCGGTTGATAAAATAATTATAGAGAAGATAAAGTGGTATGGCTATGATAAGGCCTGCAGCAGTAGTAATCATCGCCTCATAAATACCCCCGGCAAGGGCATTGACGGTAATATTTGCTCCCGCATGCTCCCAAGACATAAAAGCCCTGATAAGACCCGTAATTGTCCCCAAGAAACCCAACAAAGGCTCTATAGCGACAATAGTTGCAAGAAAACCTAAGTATCTTTCCAGTTTATTAATTTGATTGTTCCCTACTTGCTCTAATACTTTCTCTAATCTTTCCGGGGCTAAAGACCGCCGCTCTATTCCAATCTTAAGGATTGCTGCTATGGGAAAATAGATATTCTCTTCACACAGCTGGAGAGCTTCCGAAAGTTTATTAGTTTTTATCGCCCTAAAAATTTTCTGCGCAAATTCATGGTTATTAATAGATTTCAGGCTTCTAAAAACCCAAAGTCTTTCTAGTACAATTGCAAGGCCACAAATTGACCCTAAGATTATAGGAATCATTACTGGCCCGCCCTTTATCAATAAATTAAACATATCTAGAACCTCCTATTTTTATACTGATATGTTATTATAACCCATAATGCAATACCTTCAATAGTATTTTAATATTGCGGCATATGAAATGTAATTCGTTGTGAACATTATTTTTTATAGTAAAATATCTCTCTTGCCGCAGAGAGCTCTTAGAGAAATCTTGCAAATTTAAATCCTCTTTTGAAATGCCTGGACAGGAAACAAAACTTAATTAAATTCAACTTTCAACTCTCTGGGAAGCTAGACGATATGAATTTTCAGTTGCTGGATCCTGACTTTAAGGATAGACTTAAGAAGATAATCCCCGATTTTGCAAAAAAAGGATTTGAAGAGAGAGTGGGCAGGACTATCGAATCAACCGCTAGAGAATAGATTTTCTGCTATTGCACATATAAAATGTTCAGTAAATCCGGACTTTCTTCGTTTTCGTATCTCGATTGAGAGAAGATTAAGAAAGAACCGTCGTGTGCCCATTGAGTTTTCTTAAAAAGAATTTTATGGTTCTCTGGTACTATATCAAAAACTTTGTTGGCTTGAGCATTAACGCAACAAAGTCCTAATCCCATAAGAAAATACTCCTTCTTTTCTGCCAGTTGATTAAAGCGTCTCAATAAGTTGGCATAAAGACTCATCTTGCCTTTTTTTAAGATAGGCCTATAAATAACCTTGGTCCCATCCGGAGAAAATAATAGTGCCGGTTCTTCAGCCAGATTTCTCGATTTTATACCGTAATTGAATATTGGGGTTATTTGCCTGTTATGGAAAAAAATCGCATTTTGCCTAACCACAGGGATATCTTCTGGCCGGAAAATTCTTAAATTATCTGGCTTTAGCTCCTGCCAATTCTTCATAAGCTCAGAACCTGATCTCCAATCAACTTTTATCCACTTATCTTCTTTTATTTTGTATTTCCAATATTCTCTTTTCTCAAAATGGCACCCCAGATCATCACTAGGCCTATAATCATCTTTTGCATAAGGCATAAAATATTCCTGATATTCTTTCAGAATTACGCCTTCAACTTTTTCTTTCAAAGCTCTCCAGTAATCATAAGTTTTTTTTGCTCCATCTGAGTTTAACCTTTTTCTTTTAAAGTGTCCTCCGGGAATATATTCATCCAAAGAGAAAAAGTTGGTTGTTTTGTAGATATATAATTCTTTGATTTCCACCGTTAATAAAACTATGATTTCATTATTATCCGGGCCGAGGAAAAAATCGTTTAGCCATCTTCCTTTGGGGCACCGGATTTCTCTTACGTAGGCTTTAGAAACTTCTTTTTTGCATTGAAAATTGGTATCTATTATTGAAGTGCTGGATATGTTGTCATTTATACCGGACGCAGCGACATTTGCTTCCATAAAAAATATTACTGAAGAAAATAAAATAATCATCTGGTACAATTTCTTACCTGTCATTTCTTTCTTTTGGCTGTGGTGGATATAAAAAATGTGGCTTTGTTAATTAAAGGTGATTTCAATATTATTAATATCCACATCTTTTAGCACTACTGGATTATTAATATAACTTGCCTGAAGGCACTTTGGCGAATTCCCGCTTTTTTCTCCTTCAGGTATGTTGACTGCTACAAGGCATACTTTCCCAAAGTTTTTGGGGACTTCCAACCTAAAATCTCCAGGCATCGCCAGGTTAACTTTAGCAATGTCCGGAGGCAAACGTACCTTTCTATACCAATCAGTGCTATAAACACAGATACTTATTATTCCTTTTTTACAATGGCTACAGATAACTCTCCCGGATATTCTTATTGTTGGCCCTTCATAGTCATCCATCAAGAGTTTATTTTGCCTTAAAACAATGTTATATCCGCGCATATCATTGGTTCCTATCTTTATGGCATCAGATATAAAATAAGCAAAGGATTCGTGCATTAAACCTTTATTTCTTGCACATATATAAATATTGCCATAGTTCTTATGAATAATAAATCTGTAAGAACCGGGTTCAGGCAAATAAGTTAATCCGTGCTGAAAGCGCGGGTCAGGAGGACCGCCATAATTTAAGACTGTAGTCCAATATAACTCAATATCGCCTTTTTTAAATTCCTCATAGATTACTTTGCCGGAAATAACAATATGCGGTCTTCTATTATGCCAAATGCCTAATAAAACTAAAAATAACACTATGAGAATTACAAAAATAAACCCTATTTTCTTACTTAGCAGACTGATACCCTCCTTAATGTCCCCCAACAGCTTCCCCTAATTCATATATCCAGTATTTACCTACCTTGCTTTTTTAGGCAACCGTCCTTATTGAATTCCTTTAATATGTAATTGGTTATATTCTCAGATAATAATCTATTTCCTTCTTTTGTGCAATGCCCAAAATCTCCAGCAAAACGGTCAATAAAGTACGCTCCATATCCAATTTTCCCTACGCCATCCTTAAATATCTTTTCATTATCTACAAAAGTAACATTATCATTCTTTCCCAATATGGCCTTCAATGGTTCTATTTCCCACATAGGGTATTGTACCCATATAAGTTTTAGATTTTCTCCTAATATGATTTCTTTTGCTCTTAAATAATTAGAAATTATTTTTTGGTTATAGAAATTCCTGAATTTAATTTCTTTAGCTTTACTAAAATACTCTTCTGCGTTTTCATTCTGTCCCAGTTTTTGATAGAAAAGCGCTAATGTGCCATACCCTTTGTAATCTGCAGGGTTACACTGAATAGATTTTTTGTACATTTCTTCGGCCTCAATATATTTTGCCTGTTTTTCATAACATTTCCCTAATTGATAGTAGGCAACACTATCTTTCGGGTCGATTTCTAGTATCTTCTTGTAAAGTCTTTCTATATCTGCATATCTACCTATCTCTCTAAACTCTTTACCCCTAAGCTCAAAGGCCGTATTAATATGTCCGGAACTTAATTCTTTGGCTTTTTTATACATTAATTCTGCTTCCTCATGTTTTCCTTCTTTCTCATAACAATCTCCGAAATTATCATAAATGATATTATTTGCCGGCTCTATCTCTAAAGCCGTCTGAAACATGGTTTCTGCCTGCCTGTATCTGTTGCGGTCCCTATAATAAATACCCAAGTCGCAATAGAACCTTACAAATTTCGGATTTTTTTTAATCGCGTCCTTATACATATCTTCTATCTTATTGTATTCCTCTTGCTCCCAATAAAAACGGGCCAAATCAGCATATACTTTTGCTAAATCATCCGGTAGCATATTCTGCTTAAGGACATCTTTATACATCTGTTCTGTCTCTATAAATCTCTTTTGAGATTTATAATAGTATGCCAATGCCAATCTCACAAAGGGATTAGTTGGATCTTTGCGTATTACTTCTCTTAGCATCAATATTTTTCTTTCTGTTAAATCATCAACTGGCAGGTAAACATTTTCTGCTTTCTTATGTTGACTTCTTACGATTTGCAGTTCTTTGAGTTTGCTTGCAATATTTATCTCCAAAAGCTTCATTAATTTATATATTTTCAGATTCCTAGGGAAGAAACTATTTTTTTCATCCGAGATGATATCTTTTATTTTAATGCTTGCGTTATCATTTATGCCCATCATTACAATGACTATATCCGGCCTATATTTATTTATGTTATCCTTTAACTGCGCTACTATGGCATCTGTAGTAATACCTGGAATCCCGCAGTTTATTACTTTGAATCTAACCCCATTATTTTTACTGTTAAGGATTCTTTGGAGCTGACTGGGATAAGAATATATGCCTCCATCATAAGTAGTAGATTCTCCTATGCAAAGAATGCGATACCCCCTAAATTTTGCACCTGAGATTTTATCCGCAATATCCCTTGACAGTAAAATCATGGTATTTCCTAGGCGCATTCCTATTTCAAGCAGCATAAAAAACAATATTACCCCAAATATAACTAAAATTATTTTTTGTTTAATGTTCACTTTTGGCGCCATCAAGTACCCTTTGAAAGATTTACAACCAAACTTGTTATAATTAATAATGCCTGGAAATTTATCCCAATAGTAAGTTAATTATATAATGAACGGAACAAATATCAATAAGTTAGCTTTGCGCAGGTCCTCTCTTATAGCTGTTTCTCACAACGCTAAGAAGACATTGACGCTATTTGTCTTTGCACTATAATTATTATAATGTATTTAACTTCATTTTAATAAAATGCCGAATCCAAATAATAAAACAGTGGGGTTATCATTGGGCCTAGTTATAATCTCGCTGTTTATTTTTGTTTTCTCCAATAATATGGTCGACCCTGATCTATGGGGTCATTTAAAGTTTGGACAAGATATACTCACAAAACTAGCTGTCCCGAAATACGACTTCTATTCGTATTCTTCATATGGGGCCAAGTGGATAGACCACGAATGGCTTTCCGAACTGATTCTCTATGTTATTTTTAGATTTACAAAAGGCGCTGGCCTAATTATATTCAAATACTTCCTAGGTTCGCTTATTACTTTTATAATATACATATCTATGGTTAAAAGCACAAAGAGTTTATATCTCAGGCTGTTGTTCTTGTCGCTATCTCTTCCGATTATAGCCAGCGGTTTTGCCATAAGGCCTCAAATTTTTACTTATGCTTTGTTCGCAATATTATTGTCTTTAATCGACAACTTTGAAAATAGCGGGAATACTCGATGGATATACCCATTGCCAGTCTTGTTTCTAATTTGGCAGGATCTCCATGGTGGTTTTTTAGCTGGCTTGGGAACCATCATTATTTACACTTTATCTAAAATATTTGAAGGAAAGGTTTCTTCAAAATTAATATTTATAGTTATTGTATCTATTCTGGCAACTTTTATAAATCCTTACGGTTTAAATAACTGGCTTCTTGTTTTAGATGCAGTATCAAGACATAGACCATATATAACAGAATGGACGCAAGTCTCATTTTCACTGGAATATTTAAATTATTTCACGCTTTTTTTAATTACTACATTTGGATTGTTTGCTTCGAAACGCAAACATTCAATTTATGAAATATTTGTTCTTGTAGTTGCCTTTTATTTTTCGTTCCGCCACAACAGACACGTTATTCTATTTGCAATCTTAGTCGCCTTCTATATACCAAAACATATTGATTCTTTCGCCGGAAAATGGTTTATTCAATTAGAGAATAGGTTTTCCAAGAATATTCTTGCGGTTGTTTTTGCGTGCCTGGGTTTATATTTTCTGTCGGCTACTTATTGCAGAGGTAAAAACATACTTGTCTTGGAAATCCCTCAAGATTCATTCCCTGTCCAAGCTGTTAACTTTATTAAATATAATAAAATCCAAGGCAATATCTTTTCTTCTTTCAACTGGAGTCAAATGTGTATCAGCCAACTTTCGCAGACCAACAGGATATTCTTTGATGGCAGGTATGAAACGGTTTATAGCGATGATCTTGTTCGAGATTATTTCGAAGTTAGTTTCGGCAAGAAAAATTACAAAGAGTTCTTAAAGAATTTCCCCGAAACGGATATCATCTTGCTGGATACAAAAATGCCTCTGTCTAAAATAATTTCAAAAGACAGCGATTGGATCAAAATTTATGCTTCTCCTTTGGCGCAAATATATCTAAAAAATAACCAAAGAAATAAGAGTTATCTTGAAAATTTCAGAAACGGAAAACTCTCCTGCCCCCAAGAAGACTTAAGTGCATATTTTTTAAATCATCTTTGAGCCTTGTTTATTTCTTATCCCTATACGGCTTAAGTACTTCTGCTAATCCCTGTGCAGGCTTATAATTAAGCTTAAGAGCTTTATCGCAATACTCTATTGCCAGTTGATACTGTCTTATCCTAAAATATGCTAACGCCAAATTATAATATGCTTGGCTATAACTAGGGTCGATTTCTACAGCTTTCTTGCACATATAAATAGTCTCGTTATATCTACCTAGGCGTTCATAATAAGCTCCTAAATTGTTATAAGCTAAAGAATATTCCGGATTCATCTCTATTGCTTTCTTAAATGCCTCAATAGCCTCTTTAGGATTATTTAAAGATTCATAAACAAGGCCAAGATTATTGTAAATATGGGACTCTTTTGGGCCAAACTTGATGGCATCCTTATACATCTCGGCGGCTTGATTATATTTGCCACTATAATAATATAGGCGACCAAGATTATTGTAAATCCGCGCGCTCCGGGGAGCGTATCTCAGAGTTGTCTTATAAAAATTAAGCGGGTCTTCCCAGTAGTTATTCTGTTTGATGGTCAAATAGGAATAGGCTGTTGATAAAGCGAGTATTAAGATTATTCCCAACGGCTTTAGCTTCTTATGCTCGTAAAGATCGGTAAGCCCTTTAGAAATAATTATAAAAAAACCTATTGAGGGCAGATAAAGCCAGTGCTCTGCCATATAAAATGCATTAATGGGATAAATACTTGAGCATGGCAATAATGTAATAAAAAACCAAAAAACTGAGAAGAAAAATAATGCATTTTTGTTTCTTTTTAGGAAGGCGTAAACCAACAACCCTATGGAGAACATTGTGCCAATGATTACGCGTAAATCTAAAAAATGAAAAAGTTTATTCCCGTATTCCATATGTAAATCAAAAGGCAAAAATAATATTCTTAGGTAATTAATTATGGCGGCTAAGAAACCGGGTATGCGTTTAAGCAAATGCATCCATTGCATTATATCGGTATGCGGCAACGTTGACTTAAGAAAGTTTGCTCTGAAAAATAAATAGAGCAGAACCAGCAATAATATCGGAAAGAATTGTTTAATTTTGTATTTTACTTTAAAAGCCCAATGGTAAAGCAGTAGGATTACCGGAAAGATTAAGCTGTTTTCTTTGGAAAACAATGCCAAAATATAGCTAATAAGAAGAAATATATATAACAACTTCCTTCCTGATTTCAAATATTCTATATAAAAAATAAAGCTCCATAGTATAAAAAACGCACTTAAAGGGTCTGCCAGTCCAGATATATATGTAACGGCTTCGACATGCACCGGATGGATTAAAAATAATAATCCGCATAGTAAAGCTGTTAGATAATTGCCGAAAAGCAGATATACCAAAAAACAAATACTTAAGGTAGTCAGGATATGCATAAGAATATTTATAAAATGGTAAACCTGTACATCCAGCCCTGAGAATGAATACCCGATAGCATATACCGCCATAACCAAGGGGCGGTAGAATCCATATGAATAAACATCCTGCCTATTGCCGCTCATATCCTGCGTAAATAAATTCGGTATCCCGGACAAGCCCCTAATCGCCATATTCCTCTGTACAAGAATTTCATCGTCCCAGACGAAATACCCGTTTAGAGCATTGACATAAACAGAAAAACCCAAAATTAGCAATATAAACCAAATTGCTAAAATCTTCCAACTTTCTGGTAATTTAAGTTCTATGTTATTCATATTTATCTTTTGGGAAATTCAAATAGTTCTGCATAATGGAAAGCGTCTCAATATAGATAATAGACATCTCTGCCCCTATTGGACGAAATCTACGGCTAGGTAAATACGAAAGAGGGAGAAGATAAATCTAACGGACTGGCTATAGTTATTTAATATCCGTTTTTCCTTTTTCTGAAAATATTGTAATAACCTGATAATTTGGCCCGGAACCTAACTGGAGCCCAAAGATTGGATAATGAAAAATACGGATTGCCGTTTCTAACTGAAATCCTGGCTAATTCATAAACATTATGCCTATTCAATATGTCAGCACCTCGGTTAGTTACACAGGCCCCTTTATATCCTGCTTTCTCAACGAGCATTTCCGCTTCTTTTGTAAATCCACCCAACGGATAACAAAAATAATCAACAGGTATACCGATATGCTCTTCAATAGCTTTCTTGCAACCAGCTATTTCATTCCACAAAATATCTTTATCGGTTATCGATGGCAGATAAAGGTGGGTTTTTGTATGCCCGCCAAAAAAATGTTATCCCGAGACATCTCATTAATTTCATTCCAATTCAAGTAACATGTATTATTTCCTATGTTATTAGTAATTAAAAATATTATCGCGGGAAAGCCATATTTCTTTAAGACAGGGTAAGCACAAGTATAGTTATTCTCATATCCGTCATCTATAGTAATAACAACGGTATTATGAGCGAATATCCTTCCTGCTTTCATACCATTAACAAATTCTTCCAAAGAAATAACATTATAGTGCTTATCTTTAAGGTAGTGCATCTGTCTTTCAAAGTTTTCAGGCGCTACAGATAGCAATCCCTTTCCGTAATCAAAACTATGATAAGTAAGTATAGGAACTGAATATCTTGGGTAAAACCAAAGGAAATATATTCCGATTATAATTATGAATAGACCTATAACTAGTTTTGAGAATTTTTTTAGCATTCCTTAACCTTTATCAGTTTCCTCAATTACTTAGCTTCCATCGTAGAATGTATCAGATTTCATTATCCATAACCTATTTTATTACAAATGGTTATAGATTAATCTGCCCGAACTGGACGCCAAACGAACTTCACAACCTAAAGAAATTCACCTAGTTGTGAGAATGACTATTCGTCGTTTTAAGCGTGGTTTTATCTATTTGGGCAACCTACCTACTTTAGAATCATCAACCAAATCATCAACCAAATCATCAACCTATTGACTACCGCGCTACTACACCAAAATGTAATGTAACGCCCTGCCCTCACCCATAGACTTAATTACCTTGAGGTTGACAAGCTTAGTCAATTCTTTATGAACAGCTTGAGCAGAGATTTTAAATAATCCCTGTAGGTCCTTATTCGTTACTTTGCCATTGGCATTGATAAATTCGACTATCTGCATCTGTTTT